>OJJB01000007.1_pt1 | contig 239938 bp, 220 predicted proteins | sample 1596161 | NCBI WGS metagenome assembly OJJB01 (sample SAMEA4350107, study PRJEB24818) | metagenome | biome: human; feature: gut; material: faeces | place: Denmark | collected 2013-09 | reverse complement strand
GCCTACGGGTGCCGAACGTAGGTCGGATAAGGCGCTCACGCCGCATCCGACATTAATGGCACATTTGTTATCCTGTGCGCGTTGCCGGATGCGATGCTGGCGTATCTTATCCGGCCTACGGGTGCCGAACGTAGGTCGGATAAGGCGCTCACGCCGCATCCGACATTAATGGCACATTTGTTATCCTGTGCGCGTTGCCGGATGCGATGCTGGCGTATCTTATCCGGCCTACGGGTGCCGAGTGTAGGTCGGATAAGGCGTTCACGCCGCATCCGACATTAATGGCATATCACCCGCGCGCCTCTTATCTGGCGCTTACTCGCCCTTTTTCGCCGCCTGAATATACAGCATCTCCAGCGCCAGCGTCGCCGCAGCCAGAGCGGTGATTTCCGACTGATCGTATGCCGGAGCCACTTCCACTACGTCCATCCCAACGATGTTGAGATCTTTCAGGCCGCGTACCAGTTTAATGGCGCGATCGGAGGTCAGGCCGCCAATTACCGGCGTACCGGTGCCTGGTGCAAAAGCAGGATCCAGGCAGTCGATATCAAAGGTCAGGTAAACCGGCATATCACCCACAATCTGTTTCACCTGGGCGATAATGTCATCCACGCTGCGATCGTTCACCTGGCAGGCGTCCAGCACGGTAAAGCCGTTGTCTTTATCAAACTCGGTACGAATACCAATCTGCACGGAATGATTCGGGTCGATCAGACCTTCTTTCGGCGCGGTATAGAACATGGTGCCGTGGTCAAATTCACAACCGTTAGCGTAGGTATCGGTGTGGGCATCAAAGTGTACCAACGCCATTTTGCCGAAATGCTTCGCATGAGCGCGCAGCAGCGGCAGCGTAACAAAGTGGTCACCACCGAAGGAGAGCATACGCTTACCGGCAGCCAGCAGCTTCTCGGCGTGCGCCTGCAGCTTCTCGCTCATCTCACGGGCATCGCCGAAGGCATATACCAGATCACCGCAGTCCACGACGTTCAGGCGCTCACGCATGTCGAAATTCCACGGGAAGCGGTTGTGTTCCCAGGCCAGATTCGTCGAAACCTGACGGATCGCTGCCGGACCGTGACGACCACCCGCACGACCAGAAGTGGCCATATCGAACGGCACGCCAGTAATCACCCAGTCAGCATCGCTGTCATACGGCTGGAAGTTCATCGGCAGGCGTAAAAAACCAAAGGCGTTGGAAACCAGTGAGTTATCGTATTGATGACCTAAGGTGCTCATGGATGGACTCCTTTTACAAAGTCGATATAAAAAAACCCTTCCGCGTCGTTAGGCCCGACGAGGAAGGGTTGGATTTGCGAAACACAAGTTTGTGCTAATTATCGCCTTAAATGGGCGAGGCATCAAGCGAGGTTGCTATTTCCGACACGGTGGTGGCGCATAGCCATTGTTATCTGCCGGAAACGCTTGTCCAGAGCACGGCGGCAGCGCGTTTTGCGCCGGGCCTTGTAATTCAAAGGCGGCAAAGCCGATTACACCGGTATTACGCACATCGCCTTGCGCCGAATTGGCTGCGTAGGAATCAGCAACGTTGGCGAACTGAAAAGCCGCTTCGGTATGTTTATCTTTGCGGAATCCTTTAATCGCTAACGAATCTCCGGCATTCACAATATAACCGTTGTTATTCAGCGAACCTTGCTTGCCGTTCAGCACATCCAGGCCATCAACCGTAGCAACGATCTCGTAGTTGGTGTTACGACTGTAATTACGGATATATAATTGATAATTCATTCCGATTCTGGCATGGACAATATAGCGTGGTTCATTATTGGATGAATCATAAACCCGCGTAATAGGTAGAGAATTAAAATTACCATCGCGAATAGCATATTCCAGTTCGTTAATACGAATACTATAAACGCGGTCGTAGCCGGAAGGAACATTAGTCGAATAACTAATAACGATCATCTCTGCCGGATCGCGCCAGGCTCGTTCAGCAGATACGCCCTGAACCGTTGAGTGCACATCCCCACCCCAGGCGGTGCCGACATTACCCGATGCACTGCTATTATACTGCGCATTACTGGAACAACCGGCCAGCAGCACGGCTAATGCTATCAACGCGCTACGTAATTTCCATTTTTTCATAACCGTTCCCTCTGCATTTAATTAATGCAGCGATTGTAGGGAGATTATTTAATAAGAAAAGCAGCTAAATTATTTTTAAGAATATATAAAAAGAAAGCGGGCCGATTTACGTAAATAAATCGCCCCGCCAGCGGAATAATCTTAATTATTCATCTTCAAGATAGGTATAACCGTACAAACCTGCCTCGAACTCTTCAAGGAACTGTTGTTGCAGTTCAGCATCAAGATCGGTTTTCTTCACCTGATCGCGGAACTGAGTTAACAGCGTTTTCGGATCGAGCTGCACATATTGCAACATGTCCGCCACGGTATCGCCTTCGTCAGACAGTTCTACCTCTACGCTACCATCAGGGAAGACGAACACGTCAACCGCTTCGGTATCACCGAACAGGTTGTGCATGTTGCCGAGGATCTCCTGATATGCGCCAACCATAAAGAAACCGAGCATCGGCGGATTCTCCGGATCGTACTCCGGCATAGGCATTGTCGTGGCAATACCGTCACCATCAATATAGTGGTCGATAGCACCGTCTGAGTCACAGGTAATATCCAGCAGCACAGCGCGGCGTTCCGGCACTTGATCCAGCCCTTCCAGCGGCAGAACCGGGAACAACTGGTCGATCCCCCACGCATCCGGCATCGACTGGAACAGCGAGAAGTTGACGTACATTTTGTCCGCCATACGTTCCTGCAATTCATCGATAATCGGACGATGCGCACGGTTTTGCGGATCCAGCTGCTTTTGCACTTCATGGCACATGCTCAAATAAAGCTGCTCAGCCCATGCGCGTTCTTGCAGGCTAAAGGTGCCGGAAGAGTAGCCGATATGAATATCGTGCAGATCCATCTGGCTGTCGTGTAACCATTCACGCAGAGAACGGCGAGTTCCCGGTTCGTGCATCTCCTGCCAGGTTTCCCACATGCTTTGCAGGGCGCGCGGTGCGTCTTCTGCAGGCGCGGTCGGCACCGTGTATTCGTTACGTTCCACGCCGATGATATTCGACACCAGCACGGTGTGATGCGCAGTCACCGCACGACCCGATTCGGTGATTACCGTCGGATGTGGCAGACCATTTTCTTCACACGCATCACCAATCGCCCAGATGATGTTGTTGGCGTATTCATTGAGGCCGTAGTTTACGGAGCAGTCAGACTGCGAACGGGTGCCTTCATAGTCCACGCCCAGACCGCCGCCGACGTCGAAGCACTGAATATTGACGCCCAGCTTGTGCAGTTCCACATAGAAACGCGCGGATTCACGAACGCCTGTCGCGATATCGCGAATATTCGCCATCTGCGAACCGAGGTGGAAGTGCAGCAGTTGCAGGCTGTCGAGACGCCCGGCTTCACGCAGCGTTTCAACCAGTTGCAGTACCTGAGTCGCCGCCAGGCCAAACTTCGATTTTTCCCCGCCGGAGGACTGCCATTTACCCGAGCCCTGCGAAGCCAGACGTGCACGCACGCCCAGACGAGGAACGACATTCAGACGTTCTGCTTCATCCAGCACAATGGCAATTTCTGACATCTTCTCAATGACCAGATAGACCTTGTGGCCCATCTTCTCGCCAATTAATGCCAGGCGGATATATTCGCGGTCCTTATAACCGTTGCAGACGATGACGCTACGGGTCATGCCAGCATGTGCCAGCACCGCCATCAACTCAGCTTTGGAACCGGCTTCCAGGCCCAGCGGTTCGCCCGAATGAATCAGGGACTCAATCACGCGGCGGTGCTGGTTAACTTTGATCGGATAAACGAGGAAGTAATCGCCGTTATAGCCGTAGGATTCCCGCGCTCGTTTGAACGCGGCGTTAATGGAACGCAAACGGTGCTGCAGGATCTGTGGGAAACAGAACAGTGCAGGCAGACGCTGACCCTGTGCTTCGCGAGTTTTCACTAACTGCGCGAGATCGACGCGAGCTTCCGGGACGTCCGGGTCCGGGCACACGCTGATGTGGCCCAGCTCGTTAACGTCATAGTAGTTATTGCCCCACCAGGCAATATTGTAAGTACGCAGCATCTTGCTGGCTTCCTGGGAGCTCATTGCAACCTCCTGCATGGAGCGTAGTACACCGTGTTCGCCCGCTGACGAAGGCAAACCCATAGACATGTCGTCAGACATAGCGAACCTCAAATTATTTTATTAAGTGTAAAACAGTTAACGACTATCGCAGCCTGGAACTGCGATAACAACCCATAAGCACATGGATTTTCCAGCAGTGAATGCTGACGCTCCAACTGCGCAACCGGTTTCTTTTTCATAACATTATTAAGCACATAACCGAACGTAAGTGTGACAGTTCGGCGAAACCACGAGAAAACTCTTGTTTTTACAAGAGCGCCCTTGTTCAGTCCTCAGTAGCTGTAACCAGCTCTTGAATCCTGAGAAGCGCCGAGATGGGTATAACATCGGCAGGTATGCAAAGCAGAGATGCAGAGTGCGGGGAACGAATCTTCACCAGAACGGTGAGACAGGTTAAGCAGCAGACAACGGTTCATTATTTCGTATCACCTCCACGGCCGCCTGTTAAGACGAACCCACAAGCCAAAACTCTGTTTTCAACCCGGCTGGAAGTGGCAACACGAAAGAAACGTCGTGTGCTTTTTATTTAAGCCGCGCGCCGCGTTTTATACCCCACAATGGCAGAAAATTGCAAAAGATAAATACGCAGAATGCCAGCATTGTCAGGAAAAATTTCCAGCCACGTTTTTAACAGAATGAGACACGATTCAAAAAAAAGTGGAAATTGGGTGAAGAACTGACCTAAAATAGCCATCCAGATGTTAATCCATCCATACCGATTAACACTCAGACTGCCAGTGTTTTTAACCTGCAGAGTCGTGGTAGGATCCGCTACCACAGAAAATCCACACAACAGTTTGAGCTAACCAAATTCTCTTTAGGTGATATTAAATATGGCAAAACACCTTTTTACGTCCGAGTCCGTCTCTGAAGGGCATCCTGACAAAATTGCTGACCAAATCTCTGATGCCGTTTTAGACGCGATCCTCGAACAGGATCCGAAAGCACGCGTTGCTTGCGAAACCTACGTAAAAACCGGCATGGTTTTAGTTGGTGGCGAAATCACCACCAGCGCCTGGGTAGACATCGAAGAGATCACCCGTAACACCGTTCGCGAAATTGGCTATGTACATTCCGACATGGGCTTTGACGCTAACTCCTGTGCGGTTCTGAGCGCCATCGGTAAACAGTCTCCTGACATCAACCAGGGCGTTGACCGTGCCGATCCGCTGGAACAGGGCGCGGGCGACCAGGGCCTGATGTTTGGCTACGCAACTAATGAAACCGACGTGCTGATGCCAGCACCTATCACTTATGCACACCGTCTGGTACAGCGTCAGGCTGAAGTGCGTAAAAACGGCACTCTGCCGTGGCTGCGCCCGGACGCGAAAAGCCAGGTGACTTTCCAGTATGACGAAGGCAAAATCGTTGGCATTGATGCTGTCGTGCTTTCCACTCAGCACTCTGAAGAGATCGACCAGAAATCGCTGCAAGAAGCGGTAATGGAAGAGATCATCAAGCCGATTCTGCCCGCTGAATGGCTGACTTCTGCCACCAAATTCTTCATCAACCCGACCGGTCGTTTCGTTATCGGTGGCCCGATGGGTGACTGCGGTCTGACTGGTCGTAAAATCATCGTTGATACCTACGGCGGCATGGCGCGTCATGGTGGCGGTGCGTTCTCCGGTAAAGATCCATCAAAAGTGGACCGTTCCGCAGCCTACGCAGCACGTTATGTCGCGAAAAACATTGTTGCTGCTGGCCTGGCCGATCGTTGTGAAATTCAGGTTTCCTACGCAATCGGCGTGGCTGAACCGACTTCCATCATGGTAGAAACTTTCGGTACTGAGAAAGTGCCTTCTGAACAACTGACTCTGCTGGTACGTGAATTCTTCGACCTGCGCCCATACGGTCTGATTCAGATGCTGGATCTGCTGCACCCGATCTACAAAGAAACCGCAGCATACGGTCACTTTGGTCGTGAACATTTCCCGTGGGAAAAAACCGACAAAGCGCAGCTGCTGCGTGATGCTGCCGGTCTGAAGTAATCTTTCTTCACCTGCTTTCAAAGGCCAGCCTCGCGCTGGCCTTTTTCTTTTACCTCACCGCGGTGGACAGGCATTCACGCCGCATCCGGCAAAAAAACCGCCCGCACAATAACATCATTCTTCCTCAACACGTTTTACCGCAAATTATCATCACTACTGAAACCGATTACACCAACCACGCCAGCCAAATATTTGTAATATTTTCATATTATTATTCAGCTTTCACAGTTGTTACATTTCTTTTCAGTAAAGTCTTAATTGCAGATAACAGTCTTTAATATATGATGATATAACTCAATTATTTTCATGCACTTAAATCATAACTAAGATAAATGTTAGTGTAAGCGATTACACTGATGTGATTTGCTTCACATCTTTTTACGTCGTACTCACCTATCTTAATTCACAATAAAAAATAACCATATTGGAGGGCATCATGCCTGACGCTAAAAAACAGGGGCGGTCAAACAAGGCAATGACGTTTTTCGTCTGCTTCCTTGCCGCTCTGGCGGGATTACTCTTTGGCCTGGATATCGGTGTAATTGCTGGCGCACTGCCGTTTATTGCAGATGAATTCCAGATTACTTCGCACACGCAAGAATGGGTCGTAAGCTCCATGATGTTCGGTGCGGCAGTCGGTGCGGTGGGCAGCGGCTGGCTCTCCTTTAAACTCGGGCGCAAAAAGAGCCTGATGATCGGCGCAATCTTGTTTGTTGCCGGTTCACTGTTCTCTGCTGCTGCGCCAAACGTTGAAGTACTGATTCTTTCCCGCGTTTTGCTGGGGCTGGCAGTGGGTGTGGCCTCTTATACCGCACCGCTGTACCTCTCTGAAATTGCGCCGGAAAAAATTCGCGGCAGTATGATCTCGATGTATCAGTTGATGATCACTATCGGGATCCTCGGCGCTTATCTTTCTGATACCGCCTTCAGCTACACCGGTGCATGGCGCTGGATGCTGGGTGTGATTATCATCCCGGCAATTTTGCTGCTGATTGGTGTCTTCTTCCTGCCAGACAGCCCACGTTGGTTTGCCGCCAAACGCCGTTTTGTTGATGCCGAACGCGTGCTGCTACGCCTGCGTGACACCAGCGCGGAAGCGAAACGCGAACTGGATGAAATCCGTGAAAGTTTGCAGGTTAAACAGAGTGGCTGGGCGCTGTTTAAAGAGAACAGCAACTTCCGCCGCGCGGTGTTCCTTGGCGTACTATTGCAGATAATGCAGCAATTCACCGGGATGAACGTCATCATGTATTACGCGCCGAAAATCTTCGAACTGGCGGGTTATACCAACACCACCGAGCAAATGTGGGGGACAGTGATTGTCGGCCTGACCAACGTACTTGCCACCTTTATCGCAATCGGCCTTGTTGACCGCTGGGGACGTAAACCAACGCTAACGCTGGGCTTCCTGGTGATGGCTGCTGGTATGGGCGTACTCGGTACAATGATGCATATCGGTATCCACTCTCCGTCGGCGCAGTATTTCGCCATCGCCATGCTGCTGATGTTTATTGTCGGTTTTGCCATGAGTGCCGGTCCGCTGATTTGGGTACTGTGCTCCGAAATTCAGCCGCTGAAAGGCCGCGATTTTGGCATCACCTGCTCCACTGCCACCAACTGGATTGCCAACATGATCGTTGGCGCAACGTTCCTGACCATGCTCAACACGCTGGGTAACGCCAACACCTTCTGGGTGTATGCTGCTCTGAACGTACTGTTTATCCTGCTGACATTGTGGCTGGTACCGGAAACCAAACACGTTTCGCTGGAACATATTGAACGTAATCTGATGAAAGGTCGTAAACTGCGCGAAATCGGCGCTCACGATTAATCTCCTCAGGCTTCCTCCCGTCGTGGAGGAAGCCACCTCTTGCAGTCATCTTTTCTTCGCTCTATCCTCTGCCGCTATGAAAACATCCCGTCTCCCTATCGCCATCCAACAGGCCGTTATGCGTCGCCTGCGGGAAAAACTCGCCCAGGCCAACCTGAAGCTAGGGCGTAACTACCCGGAGCCAAAACTCTCTTACACCCAGCGCGGAACCTCTGCCGGAACAGCCTGGCTGGAAAGCTATGAAATTCGCCTCAATCCCGTTTTGCTGTTGGAAAACAGTGAAGCCTTTATTGAAGAAGTGGTGCCGCACGAACTGGCACATTTGCTGGTATGGAAACATTTCGGCCGCGTAGCGCCACATGGCAAAGAGTGGAAGTGGATGATGGAAAGCGTGCTGGGCGTTCCCGCCCGCCGTACGCATCAGTTCGAACTGCAATCCGTGCGCCGCAACACCTTCCCCTACCGCTGCAAGTGCCAGGAGCATCAGCTTACCGTACGCCGTCATAATCGCGTAGTTCGTGGCGAAGCCGTCTATCGCTGTGTTCACTGCGGCGAACAGCTGGTTGCGAAATAACCACCTGAACTATCAGGAACTTTCCTGATCTGGCTGATTGCATACCAAAACAACTTTCGCTACGTTGCTGGCTCGTTTTAACACGGAGTAAGTGATGTACCGTTATTTGTCTATTGCTGCGGTGGTACTGAGCGCAGCATTTTCCGGCCCGGCGTTGGCCGAAGGTATCAATAGTTTTTCTCAAGCGAAAGCCGCGGCGGTAAAAGTCCACGCTGACGCGCCCGGTACGTTTTATTGCGGATGTAAAATTAACTGGCAGGGCAAAAAAGGCGTTGTTGATCTGCAATCGTGCGGCTATCAGGTGCGAAAAAATGAAAACCGTGCCAGCCGCGTAGAGTGGGAACACGTCGTTCCTGCCTGGCAATTCGGTCACCAGCGCCAGTGCTGGCAGGACGGTGGACGTAAAAATTGCGCCAAAGATCCGGTCTATCGCAAGATGGAAAGCGATATGCATAACCTGCAGCCGTCAGTCGGTGAGGTGAATGGCGATCGCGGCAACTTTATGTACAGCCAGTGGAATGGCGGTGAAGGCCAGTACGGTCAATGCGCCATGAAGGTCGATTTCAAAGAAAAAGTTGCCGAACCACCAGCGCGTGCACGCGGTGCCATTGCGCGCACCTACTTCTATATGCGTGACCAATACAACCTGACACTCTCTCGTCAGCAAACGCAGCTGTTCAACGCATGGGACAAGATGTATCCAGTTACCGACTGGGAGTGCGAGCGTGATGAACGCATCGCGAAGGTGCAGGGCAATCATAACCCGTATGTGCAACGCGCTTGCCAGGCGCGAAAGAGCTAACCTACACTAGCGGGATTCTTTTTGTTAACCCCTACCCCACGCGTACAACCGCGTGGGGAGACGACGCGGATTTTTAACTATGCGTATCCCCCGCATTTATCATCCTGAACCACTGACCAGCCATTCTCACATCGCGCTTTGCGAAGATGCCGCCAACCATATCGGGCGCGTACTGCGTATGGGGCCGGGACAGGCGCTGCAATTGTTTGACGGCAGCAACCAGGTCTTTGACGCCGAAATTACCAGCGCCAGCAAAAAAAGCGTGGAAGTGAAGGTGCTGGAAGGCCAGATCGACGATCGCGAATCTCCGCTGCATATTCACCTCGGTCAGGTGATGTCGCGTGGTGAAAAAATGGAATTTACTATCCAGAAATCGATCGAACTCGGTGTAAGCCTCATTACGCCACTTTTTTCTGAGCGCTGCGGCGTTAAACTGGATAGTGAACGTCTGAACAAGAAGCTCCAGCAGTGGCAGAAGATTGCAATTGCTGCCTGTGAGCAGTGTGGCCGTAACCGGGTGCCGGAAATCCGTCCAGCGATGGATCTGGAAGCCTGGTGTGCAGAGCAGGATGAAGGACTGAAACTGAATCTTCACCCGCGCGCCAGTAACAGCATCAATACGTTGCCGTTACCGGTCGAACGCGTCCGCCTGCTGATTGGCCCGGAAGGCGGTTTATCGGCAGATGAAATTGCCATGACTGCCCGCTATCAATTTACTGATATCCTGTTGGGACCTCGCGTTTTGCGTACTGAGACAACTGCGCTCACCGCCATTACCGCGCTACAAGTGCGTTTTGGCGATTTGGGCTAACGGAGAAGAATAATGATCAAGCTCGGCATCGTGATGGACCCCATCGCAAACATCAACATCAAGAAAGATTCCAGTTTCGCTATGTTGCTGGAAGCACAGCGTCGTGGTTACGAACTTCACTATATGGAGATGGCCGATCTCTATTTGATCAATGGTGAGGCTCGCGCTCGTACCCGTACTTTGAGCGTCGAACAGAACTACGATAAATGGTACGAGTTCACGGGTGAGCAGGATCTGCCGCTGGCCGATCTCGATGTGATCCTGATGCGTAAAGACCCGCCGTTTGATACCGAGTTTATCTACGCGACCTATATTCTGGAACGTGCCGAAGAGAAAGGGACGCTGATCGTTAACAAGCCGCAGAGCCTGCGCGATTGTAACGAAAAACTGTTCACTGCCTGGTTCTCTGACTTAACGCCAGAAACGCTGGTCACACGCAATAAAGCGCAGCTAAAAGCTTTCTGGGAAAAACACAGCGACATCATTCTTAAGCCGCTGGACGGTATGGGCGGCGCGTCGATTTTCCGCGTGAAAGAAGGTGATCCAAACCTCGGCGTGATTGCCGAAACCCTGACTGAGCATGGCACTCGCTACTGCATGGCGCAAAATTACCTGCCAGCCATTAAAGATGGCGACAAACGCGTGCTGGTAGTGGATGGCGAGCCGGTGCCGTATTGCCTGGCGCGTATTCCGCAGGGGGGCGAAACCCGTGGCAATCTGGCTGCCGGTGGTCGCGGTGAACCTCGTCCGCTGACGGAAAGTGACTGGAAAATCGCCCGTCAGATTGGGCCGACGCTGAAAGAAAAAGGGCTGATTTTTGTTGGTCTGGATATCATCGGCGACCGTCTGACTGAAATTAACGTCACCAGCCCAACCTGTATTCGTGAGATTGAAGCAGAGTTTCCGGTGTCTATTACCGGAATGTTAATGGATGCCATCGAAGCACGTTTACAGCAGCAGTAACCCACCTTAGCGAGAAGGATCTCGTTGAGACTCTGAGTGACAGCGCCCTTCTTTCCACGCATACTGGGCGCTGTTGCTTTTTTGAACCAGGAAACAGAACCTCTGACAATGAATTTACAGCATCACTTTCTTATTGCCATGCCTGCTCTCCAGGATCCGATTTTCCGTCGTTCCGTGGTCTACATTTGCGAACATAATACCAATGGTGCAATGGGGATCATCGTCAACAAGCCGCTGGAAAATCTCAAAATTGAAGGGATTCTGGAAAAGCTGAAGATCACGCCGGAGCCGCGTGATGAATCAATCCGTCTGGATAAACCGGTTATGCTCGGCGGTCCGCTGGCTGAAGATCGCGGGTTTATTTTGCATACTCCGCCCTCCAATTTTGCTTCCAGCATTCGCATTTCAGACAACACAGTGATGACCACTTCCCGCGATGTGCTGGAAACGCTCGGCACCGATAAACAACCGTCTGACGTATTGGTGGCTCTGGGTTATGCCTCCTGGGAGAAAGGTCAACTGGAACAAGAAATTCTCGATAACGCGTGGCTAACGGCCCCGGCAGATCTGAATATTCTGTTCAAAACGCCGATTGCCGACCGCTGGCGCGAGGCGGCAAAACTGATTGGTGTGGATATTCTCACCATGCCTGGTGTGGCAGGACACGCCTGATGAGTGGAACCTTACTCGCCTTCGACTTCGGCACCAAAAGCATTGGCGTAGCGGTCGGCCAACGCATTACCGGCACCGCTCGCCCTTTGCCTGCAATTAAAGCGCAGGACGGTACGCCGGACTGGAACATTATCGAGCGTTTACTGAAAGAGTGGCAGCCGGACGAAATTATCGTCGGTTTGCCGCTGAATATGGACGGCACCGAACAGCCGTTAACCGCCAGAGCGCGTAAATTTGCCAACCGTATTCATGGTCGTTTCGGTGTTGAAGTAAAGCTCCATGACGAGCGTCTTAGCACCGTGGAGGCACGTTCCGGTCTGTTTGAACAGGGCGGCTATCGGGCGCTCAACAAAGGCAAAGTCGACTCTGCCTCTGCGGTTATTATTCTCGAAAGCTATTTCGAGCAGGGATATTAAGGCGATTTACTAGCGCACAGATTTCTGACAATGTGCTCGTTGTTTCATGTTGGATGCAGCGTAAACGCCTTATCCAACCTACAGTGAGTGCGAATTCAAAGTTACGCTTCCCTTGTAGGCCCGATAAGCTTGCGCATCGGGCATATTTACAATTCGTATCAGACACAGCAACGTCACAAACGCCCTTCCCCCACCCGCTGCTGATAACTCTGCTGAAACGTTATCATCCCCACCTGCTGCCCGGTTTGAATAACATGCGGCAACTGGTGGGTTTTCCCTTCTCGAATCAAATTCCCCACCGCGGGTGTGTTAATCAGTAATTCAAACAGCGCCACGCGTCCTTCCTGTTTATCCACTTCCAGTTTTTGTGACAACACTGCCCGTAAACTACCTGCCAGTTGATTACGCACGGGATCTTTTTCCTGCGCAGGAAATGAATCCACCAGTCGCTCAACTGCCTGCGCCGCACCACGCGTATGTAATGTTGCCAGCACCAGATGCCCGGTTTCTGCCGCCGTCAGCGCCAGACGGATTGTCTCGCTATCACGCAGCTCTCCGAGCAAAATCACATCAGGATCTTCCCGCAATGCAGCCCGCAATCCCGATGCGAACGTCATACAGTGCAAACCAATCTCCCGCTGCTGGATCAAACATCGCTGACTGGTATAGAGATATTCCACAGGATCTTCCAGCGTCAGAATATGCGCATCGGCATGTTGATTGAGATAGCCAACCATCGCCGCCAGCGTGGTAGATTTGCCGCTCCCCGTCGCCCCCGTCACCAGAATCAGGCCATTCTCGCTCTTGAGTAATTCCGGCAATACCGGTGGTGCGCCAAGCTGTTCGAGCTGCGGGCAGTGCGAAGGTAACAGCCGTAACGCCAGAGAAATACCTTGCCGTTGTGCGAACGCACTGCCGCGCAATCGCTGGTTTTCCGCCAGCGACACAGCAAAATCCAGCTGACCATTCTCCAGCAATATTGCCCGCTGATCGTCATCCAGCCACTCCCGCAGTAGCTCTTCGACGTCCGGCGCGTCAAACGGCGCAGCTTCCATTCTCCCGCGAATACGCCATCGTGCGGGCCAGGCGCTGCACAGGTGTAGATCCGAGACGTTATGCTTTACACTAAGGGCCACAATTTCTTCCATATTCATACTAAGATCCTCGGAAAATGAACGATATTGCGCATAACCTGGCACAGGTCCGGGACAAAATCTCAGCGGCTGCAACGCGTTGCGGCCGTTCTCCAGAAGAAATTACGCTGCTTGCAGTCAGTAAAACAAAACCTGCGAGCGCCATCGCAGAAGCCATTGATGCCGGGCAGCGTCAATTTGGTGAAAACTACGTTCAGGAAGGGGTAGATAAAATTCGCCACTTTCAGGAACTGGGCGTAACAGGATTAGAATGGCATTTTATTGGCCCGTTGCAGTCTAATAAAAGCCGCCTGGTGGCAGAGCATTTCGACTGGTGTCATACCATCGACCGTTTGCGCATCGCTACCCGCCTGAACGACCAGCGCCCGGCAGAACTTCCCCCTCTTAACGTACTGATTCAAATTAACATTAGTGATGAAAACAGTAAGTCCGGGATTCAACTGGCTGAACTGGACGAGCTGGCAGCTGCGGTCGCTGAACTACCGCGTTTACGTCTGCGCGGGCTGATGGCAATCCCTGCGCCTGAGTCAGAATATGTAAGGCAGTTTGAAGTTGCACGCCAAATGGCTGTAGCATTTGCCGGACTGAAAACGCGCTACCCGCATATCGACACGCTCTCTCTGGGAATGTCGGACGATATGGAAGCCGCCATTGCGGCAGGTAGCACGATGGTTCGTATCGGCACTGCAATTTTTGGTGCGCGTGATTACTCTAAAAAATAAGGAATTAAAGGAACGCCATGAATACGTTGACTTTCCTGCTTTCAACGGTCATTGAGCTGTATACCATGGTGCTGTTATTACGCATCTGGATGCAGTGGGCTCATTGTGATTTTTACAACCCCTTCTCACAGTTTGTAGTGAAGGTAACGCAGCCGATTATCGGGCCACTGCGCCGCGTTATTCCGGCAATGGGACCCATTGATAGCGCCTCGCTGCTGGTTGCCTATATTCTCAGTTTCATTAAAGCCATCGTGCTGTTTAAAGTGGTGACCTTCCTGCCAATCATTTGGATTGCTGGTTTATTGATTCTGCTGAAAACCATCGGCCTGCTGATATTCTGGGTCCTGCTGGTGATGGCGATTATGAGCTGGGTAAGCCAGGGTCGTAGCCCGATTGAATACGTGCTGATTCAGCTGGCCGATCCGCTGCTGCGCCCGATTCGCCGCTTGCTACCGGCAATGGGTGGGATTGATTTCTCGCCGATGATCCTCGTTCTGCTGCTGTATGTCATCAATATGGGTGTCGCAGAAGTCTTGCAGGCGACCGGAAATATGCTGCTGCCGGGGCTGTGGATGGCGTTATGAGTGCCGTAACAGTTCATGATGACGGTCTGGTTTTACGGCTCTATATTCAGCCGAAAGCCAGCCGTGATTCTATTGTCGGTTTACATGGCGACGAGGTAAAAGTCGCCATTACCGCGCCGCCGGTTGACGGCCAGGCCAACAGCCATCTGGTGAAGTTTCTCGGTAAGCAATTCCGGGTTGCCAAAAGCCAGGTGGTAATTGAAAAAGGCGAACTTGGCCGCCACAAACAAATTAAAATCATTAATCCGCAACAAATCCCGCCAGAAATCGCGGCGTTAATTAATTAGGTATCCTATGCAAAAAGTTGTCCTCGCAACCGGCAATGCCGGTAAAGTGCGTGAGCTGGCGTCGCTGCTTAGCGACTTCGGTCTTGATATCGTGGCCCAAACAGACCTCGGCGTAGATTCCGCTGAAGAAACCGGCCTGACCTTTATCGAAAACGCGATTCTGAAAGCGCGCCATGCGGCAAAAGTGACCGGTTTACCGGCAATTGCCGACGACTCCGGTCTGGCGGTAGATGCGCTGGGTGGCGCGCCGGGTATTTACTCCGCGCGTTATTCCGGTGAAGACGCGACCGATCAAAAGAATCTGCAAAAACTGCTGGAAACAATGAAAGACGTACCGGACGACCAACGTCAGGCGCGTTTCCACTGCGTACTGGTATATCTGCGTCACGCGGAAGATCCCACTCCGCTGGTGTGCCACGGCAGCTGGCCGGGTGTGATTACTCGAGAACCAGCGGGTACTGGTGGCTTTGGTTATGATCCAATTTTCTTCGTTCCTTCCGAAGGGAAAACCGCTGCCGAACTGACCCGCGAAGAAAAGAGCGCCATTTCCCACCGTGGTCAGGCATTAAAACTGCTGCTGGACGCTTTACGTAATGGTTAAATTACCGCCGCTGAGTCTCTACATTCACATCCCGTGGTGCGTGCAGAAATGCCCGTACTGCGATTTCAACTCTCACGCGTTGAAAGGAGAAGTGCCGCACGACGATTATGTTCAGCATCTGCTTAACGATCTGGACAACGATGTGGCTTACGCTCAGGGCCGTGAAGTGCAGACAATCTTTATTGGCGGTGGTACGCCGAGCCTGCTTTCCGGCCCGGCGATGCAAACGCTGCTGGACGGCGTGCGTGCGCGTTTGCCGCTGGCAGCGGATGCAGAAATTACTATGGAAGCGAACCCAGGCACGGTAGAAGCGGATCGCTTTGTCGATTATCAGCGTGCTGGTGTGAACCGCATCTCTATTGGCGTGCAGAGTTTTAGCGAAGAAAAGCTGAAACGACTCGGGCGTATTCATGGCCCGCAAGAAGCGAAACGAGCGGCAAAGCTGGCGAGCGGTTTAGGGTTACGTAGTTTTAACCTTGATTTGATGCATGGGCTGCCGGATCAATCACTGGAAGAGGCGCTAGGCGATCTGCGCCAGGCTATTGAACTGAATCCGCCGCATCTTTCCTGGTATCAACTGACCATCGAACCCAATACGCTGTTTGGCTCGCGCCCTCCTGTACTGCCGGACGATGACGCGCTGTGGGACATTTTCGAACAGGGGCATCAGTTATTAACCGCAGCGGGTTATCAGCAATATGAAACTTCCGCTTACGCCAAACCCGGTTATCAGTGCCAGCACAATCTCAACTACTGGCGCTTTGGTGACTACATCGGTATTGGCTGCGGCGCGCATGGCAAAGTGACCTTCCCGGATGGGCGCATTCTGCGTACCACCAAAACGCGTCATCCGCGTGGTTTTATGCAGGGGCGGTATCTGGAAAGCCAGCGAGATGTCGAAGCCGCAGATAAACCATTTGAGTTCTTTATGAATCGCTTCCGTTTGCTGGAACCTGCGCCGCGCGTGGAGTTTAGCCAGTATACTGGCCTTTCAGAAGAGGTTATTCGCCCTCAGTTAGACGAGGCTATTGCTCAGGGTTATCTCACAGAATGTGCGGATTACTGGCAGATAACGGAACATGGGAAGTTGTTTTTAAATTCGCTGCTGGAGCTTTTTCTGGCTGAGTAAATTTGTATTGCCGGATGCGGCGTGTACGCAACATCCGGCTACAACTCTTGCGTCATCGCAAAAATTACTTAATCACCCCATTGCGCCGCAGTTGTTCGGTATCTTTTTTCCAGCGTTCATTAGCCTGGTTGATATCGTCAATTTTCATCAAAATCGCGACTTTTTTACTGTTTATTTCTGAAACTTTCATCGTTAACGGATATTGCCCTTTCTCGAGCGTTATCCAGTCATCCTGCAATTTACGGCTAAGTTTTTGTGATTGCAGAAAAGTCTGTCGCCGTTGTTCGTTGATATCGAAATCTCGCTTCTGCTGAATCGGCACTTCATAACACTCTTCACTCTGTTTATGACATGCCGCAATCGCCGGTTGATAAACCTCTTTGTCATATTTAACCGCGAACGCCTCGCTATCGTTCTGTTTATTAAAATCATCACGCTGTTGGTGAATTTTTTTAAAGGCGTCTTCGCGGGTCATTTGCTTACCGTTTGCATCTTTTCCCCAATATGCATCCGCTGCTTTCTGCGCCGCCACCATTTGCTTATCAAGCGCTTTTACATCCTTTTTCAGTGCAGGAATCGAGTTATTCTGGTTATTCAACGCAGACTCAAGCTGACTAAAGCGATAATTGAAATCTTCGCTATTCACGATCAGATATTTATTATTCGTTTTGATATCGTCAACCACCCGCCCACGATCGCTGGCTGCCGCCTGAAAAGAGTAAAAGTTCACCGACCAGCCAGACGCGGGCGTTCCTTTACTGGTTAACATCGCCGAGAATTTCACCGGTTTATCTTTCGTCCAGGTCTGTTCGAGCAGCTCGTAATCTGCCAACTGACCGACCCAGGTATAGAGATCGTCACTGGAAGAGACATCGCCTTCCGCTGACCAGGTGGCCTGATTACCCTTAGCATCAAGATTTTTTAAGGTGATGACATCAAGCTTGAGAATGCCGTGATACTGCTTTTTGAATTGATCTTTTAAGATATTTTCAGTTGGCGGTTCACCATCTGCCCGGACATTACCAGTCATCAACATAAGCAGCGCCGTACCAACAATCCATTGCTTTTTCACCCGAAAACCCTCGCGCGGAATAATTTATTCCGGTGATTATCATTAGGGTAATAAAAATTGGCAATGGACGTGAGTCTGAAGTGAATAAGCCCCGGCACGATACCGGGGCGAAGTGATTAGTACTGATTGAAGATCTGCTGGATCTGCTGCGGATCTTTAGTTTGCGTCAGAGCCAGTTGCAGCAGAACGCGCGCTTTTTGCGGGTTCAACGTGCCAGAGGCGACGAAGCCGTATTTCGCATCATCCACTTCGGCATCCTGAGTGGTAGCGCCCGTCGGTACGCGGGAAGAACGCACTACTGCAGTACCGTTTTTCGCAGCGGTTGCAAGGGTGTCAAATACGGTTTTATACAGGTTGCCGTTACCCACGCCAGCGCTAACGATGCCATCATAGCCCGCATCTACCAGTGCTTTAGCCGGAAGATCGGATGCGTTAGCGTAATTATAAACAATGCCGACTTTCGGCAGTTCATTCAGCTTAGAGACATCGAACGGCGTGTCGCTGGTGTGCTTACGTGCCGGGGTACGTTGGTAGTCAATCTTACCGTTGTGAATGTAACCCAGAGGACCGTAGTTAACAGACTTGAAGGTCGCTACGTCGGTGGTGTTGGTTTTGGTGACATCACGGCCATCAAGCACGGTGTCGTTCATCACTACCAGTACGCCACGATTAGCGGAGGCTTTATCAGCTGCGGTCACTACCGCGTTATACAGGTTGAATGGACCATCTGCGCTCATGGACGTGGACGGGCGCATTGCACCGACCATCACCACCGGTTTGTCGCATTTCACCGTCAGGTCGAGGAAGTAAGCGGTTTCTTCCATCGTGTCGGTACCGTGGGTAATGACGAAGCCGTCAGTTTTATCGCAGTCGGTGTTAATTTTTTTCGCCAGTGTCAGCCAGACATCATCGTTCATGTCCTGGGAGCCAATATTCACTACCTGCTCGCCTTTAACGTTCGCAATGTCCTTCAGTTGCGGCACCGCATTAACCAGATTTTCTACGCCAACTTTACCCGCTGTGTAGTTAGATTTGGTTGCGGAGTCACCACCACCGGCAATGGTCCCGCCGGTTGCTAAAATGGTGATATTGGGTAATGCCAATGCTGCACCACTAAAACCCATAACCAGTGCGGCAAGTGCCGTCTTTTTGAAAAACTCCATTTCATTCCTCCAGTTACGTGAACGCTACGCATTATCCCTTAGCTTTGCATGGGAAATTTGACGTTAAACAATTTACAACGTGAATATATTTTGGAGATCTACAAAGTTAGAGGCAGGTAACAAAACGAAGAATTAAACGGCATAAAAAAGTATTATGCCGTCTTAAAATAGAGGATTATTTTAAATTCCCGACCAGGGCTTTGCGGCTATCTTCCAGAGTCACAACGCGGCTACAAACATCTTTGCCAAACTGCTGGAAATCTTTTTCCTGCTTTTTCCACTCGGTTTGGATTGAGGATTGCAGGCCGCCCAGGCTTCCCAGCACGTTCTGTAATGGGTTACCGCCGCTTTTCAGCACCGCTTTCGCGCCCATTTCATTAATGCTGTCCTGTAAAATTCCGCCCATTGCCTGATTCACTAATTGCTGGCCTTCGGCACGAACCTGATCAATGGCTTTATAGTGAAACGTCAGGCCATCGCTGCGCGTTTCGATAATGCGGTTCATCTGCTCTTTCAGCTGCGCATCAAGTTTGGTCAGACGGCTGCGCATTTTGCTGCTTTCGCCCATCACCTGAACGATAATTTTATCCAGCGCAATACGGGCTTTCTCGACGCGGCTTTTCGCGCCTTCATCAATCCACGGCAGGGTGCTACGTAGTTCAGCCTGATAATCCTTCGCCTGCTCGCGCTGGGCGGCATTCAGGGAATATTGCTTACCGTTATACATCACGTTGCCGTCTGGCGTGATCACCAGATTGCCGTTTTCGCCCTTCACCTGCACGGTTTGCGGGCTGACAATCACATCGTCACGCGGCGTGACGCTGCACTGGTAGTCGGCGTGAGCGGTCATTGCCGTCACTGAAAGTGCTGCCGCCAGCAGCATTTTGCGCATCATAGTCTTCCCTCAAGAACAAATCAGGCCAGCATTTGCTGGCCCCAGATTGATAACAAAGTGCGCGTTTTCCATGCCGGATGCGGCGTAAACGCCTTATCCAGCCTACTCGATCGTGCATCTTTGTAGGCCTGATAAGCGTAGCACATCAGGCAGTTTTGCATTTGTCATCGCCCGTATGCTTTCTTAGTCCCACCAAACGTCGAAAAGTTCGCTGGTGCGTACCTCTTCCAGTTTGCGTTCTTCCAGCCACTTACGCACAATCGCCTGATGTTCTTCGGTGCATTTGCCGATTTCCTGCATGCAGATCAGACCTTCCCAGGCCAGATATCCGCTGCCGTCAAAGGCCAGTTTGTTCGGTTCGATAACCTCGTTAATAAAGTCATCAACGGTTTTATCAATCTGTTCTTCCGATGTACCTTCCGGGAATCGCCATGCCACCGAAAATCCTAATTCCTGGAATTCGTCGATGTGCATTTTTTTACGCAGACGACGGCTACGGTTCTTTGCCATTATTTCACCCTCTCGAACATTAAGTCCCATACTCCGTGACCAAGACGATGACCACGTTGTTCAAATTTCGTCACCGGACGTGATGCCGGACGCGGTACGTAATCATTGCTCTCTGACAGGTTTTTATAACCGTCAATAGAAGACATCACTTCAAGCATATGTTCCGCATAAGGTTCCCAGTCGGTCGCCATATGGAATATGCCCCCCAGCTGCAGTTTGCTTTTTACCAGCTCGGCAAACGGCACCTGAACGATACGGCGTTTATTATGGCGCGCTTTGTGCCACGGGTCAGGGAAAAAGAGCTGCACCATGCGCAATGAATTGTCAGGAATCATTTTATGCAGCACTTCAACCGCATCGTGACACATCACGCGCAGGTTGCTTAAGCCCTCTTCATACGCAGAAGACAGGCACGCACCAACACCCGGTGAATGCACTTCAATGCCGAGGAAGTCCTGCTCGGGGCGATCTTTAGCCATTGCCACCAGCGACGCGCCCATGCCAAAACCAATCTCAAGCGTCACCGGCGCTTCACGGCCAAAAAGCGCAGGGAAATCCAGCATATCTTCGCTGAACTCAACGCCCATCACCGGCCAGTAGTTTTCCAGCGCATGTTCCTGGCCTTTGGTCAGTCGCCCCTGGCGGCGCACAAAACTACGGATACGGCGCAGCGGGCGGCCGTTTTCATCAAATTCCGGTGAGATGACGTCGTTTTTCATAAAGATTTAGTCGCTTGTGAAAGTGTTCTGAAAACGGGCATTATCCAAAGTTAGTTGCCGGATGCAAGCATGATAAGGCCGTAGCTGCGGAAAGTTCCGGTTTACACCCTGCCGTCGCTGTGCTGCAATCTTGCCCCCAACAACAGTGAATTCGGTGACCATGCAAGCGTCGCAATTTTCAGCCCAGGTTCTGGACTGGTACGATAAATACGGGCGGAAAACGCTGCCCTGGCAAATTGACAAGACGCCCTACAAAGTATGGCTCTCAGAAGTGATGTTGCAACAAACTCAGGTTGCGACCGTTATCCCCTATTTTGAACGCTTTATGGCACGCTTCCCAACGGTGACCGATCTCGCCAATGCGCCGCTCGACGAAGTTCTCCACTTGTGGACCGGGCTTGGCTATTACGCCCGCGCGCGCAATCTGCATAAAGCTGCACAACAAGTGGCGGCCTTACACGGCGGTAACTTCCCGGAAACCTTTGAGGAAGTTGCAGCACTGCCGGGCGTCGGGCGTTCCACCGCAGGCGCGATTCTCTCGCTTTCTCTGGGTAAGCACTTTCCGATTCTCGACGGTAACGTCAAACGCGTGCTGGCGCGCTGCTATGCTGTAAGCGGCTGGCCTGGGAAAAAAGAGGTCGAGAATAAACTATGGAGTTTGAGCGAGCAGGTGACGCCCGCGGTTGGCGTGGAACGGTTTAATCAGGCGATGATGGATTTGGGCGCGATGATTTGTACGCGCTCTAAGCCGAAATGTTCGCTCTGTCCGCTACAAAACGGATGTATTGCCGCCGCCAACAATAGCTGGTCGCTTTATCCGGGCAAAAAACCGAAACAGACGCTGCCAGAGCGCACCGGCTACTTTTTGCTGTTACAGCACGAAGATGAAGTATTGCTGGCGCAGCGTCCGCCGAGCGGATTGTGGGGCGGTTTATACTGTTTCCCGCAGTTTGCCGATGAAGAAAGTTTGCGGCAGTGGCTGGCGCAACGACAGATTTCTGCCGATAACCTGACGCAGCTGACCGCGTTTCGGCATACCTTCAGCCATTTCCACTTAGATATTGTGCCTATGTGGCTTCCCGTGTCGTCATTCACCGGCTGCATGGATGAAGACAATGCGCTCTGGTATAACTTAGCGCAACCGCCGTCAGTTGGCCTGGCGGCTCCCGTGGAGCGTTTATTACAGCAGTTACGCACTGGCGCGCCGGTTTAGCGCGTGAGTCGATAAAGAGGATGATTTATGAGCAGAACGATTTTTTGTACTTTCCTGCAACGTGAAGCAGAAGGTCAGGATTTTCAGCTGTACCCCGGCGAACTGGGAAAACGCATCTATAACGAGATCTCCAAAGAAGCCTGGGCGCAGTGGCAGCACAAACAAACCATGCTGATTAATGAAAAGAAACTCAACATGATGAATGCCGAGCACCGCAAGCTGCTGGAGCAGGAGATGGTCAACTTCCTGTTCGAGGGTAAAGAGGTGCATATCGAGGGCTATACGCCGGAAGATAAAAAATAAAAACAGTGCCGGAGCACGCCTCCGGCAACTTGCATAAAAACAAACACAACACGCACCCGGAATGATGAAAAAATATCTCGCGCTGGCTTTGATTGCGCCGTTGCTCATCTCCTGTTCGACGACCAAAAAAGGCGATACCTATAACGAAGCCTGGGTCAAAGATACCAACGGTTTTGATATTCTGATGGGGCAATTTGCCCACAATATTGAGAACATCTGGGGCTTCAAAGAGGTGGTGATCGCCGGTCCTAAGGACTACGTGAAATACACCGATCAATATCAGACCCGCAGCCATATCAACTTCGATGACGGTACGATTACTATCGAAACCATCGCCGGGACAGAACCTGCCGCGCATCTGCGCCGGGCAATTATCAAAACGTTGCTGATGGGGGACGATCCGAGTTCGGTCGATCTCTATTCCGACGTTGATGATATTACGATTTCGAAAGAACCTTTCCTTTACGGTCAGGTGGTGGACAACACCGGGCAGCCGATTCGCTGGGAAGGTCGCGCAAGCAACTTCGCGGATTATCTGCTGAAAAACCGTCTGAAGAGCCGCAGCAACGGGCTGCGTATCATCTACAGCGTCACCATTAACATGGTGCCGAACCACCTTGATAAACGTGCGCACAAATATCTCGGCATGGTCCGCCAGGCGTCACGCAAATATGGCGTTGATGAGTCGCTGATTCTGGCAATTATGCAGACTGAATCTTCCTTTAACCCGTATGCGGTCAGCCGTTCCGATGCGCTGGGATTAATGCAGGTGGTACAACATACTGCCGGGAAAGATGTGTTCCGCTCGCAGGGGAAATCCGGCACGCCGAGCCGCAGTTTCTTGTTTGATCCTGCCAGCAATATTGATACCGGCACCGCGTATCTGGCGATGCTGAACAACGTTTATCTCGGCGGAATTGATAACCCAACATCGCGGCGTTATGCCGTCATCACCGCCTATAACGGCGGCGCAGGCAGCGTGCTACGAGTCTTTTCGAATGATAAGATTCAGGCTGCCAATATTATTAACACCATGACGCCGGGCGATGTTTATCAGACGCTGACGACCCGCCATCCCTCTGCGGAATCTCGCCGTTATCTTTATAAAGTGAATACCGCGCAAAAATCTTACCGCCGCCGATAATTCCACTAACCGCCCCTGACGATGCTCAGGGGTAAAAATGTTATCCACATCACAATTTCGTTTTGCAAATTGGGAATGTTTGCAATTATTTGCCACAGGTAACAAAAAACCAGTCCGCGAAGTTGATAGAATCGCATCATCTCGCACGGTCAAATGTGCTTTTTCAAACACTCATCCGCATCACGATGTGAGGAAATTAACATGAATCTTAAGCTGCAGCTGAAAATCCTCTCTTTTCTGCAGTTCTGTCTGTGGGGAAGTTGGCTGACGACCCTCGGCTCCTATATGTTTGTTACCCTGAAGTTTGACGGTGCTTCTATCGGCGCAGTTTATAGCTCACTGGGTATCGCCGCGGTCTTTATGCCTGCGCTGCTGGGGATTGTGGCCGACAAATGGTTAAGTGCGAAATGGGTCTATGCCATTTGCCACACCATTGGCGCTATCACGCTGTTCATGGCGGCAGAGGTCACTACGCCGGAGGCGATGTTCCTTGTGATATTGATTAACTCGTTTGCTTATATGCCAACGCTTGGGTTAATCAACACCATCTCTTACTATCGCCTGCAAAATGCCGGGATGGATATCGTTACTGACTTCCCGCCAATCCGTATCTGGGGCACCATCGGCTTTATCATGGCAATGTGGGTGGTGAGCCTGTCCGGCTTCGAATTAAGCCACATGCAGCTGTATATTGGCGCAGCGCTTTCCGCCGTTCTGGTTCTGTTTACCCTGACTCTGCCGCATATTCCGGTTGCTAAACAGCAAGCGAATCAGAGCTGGACAACCCTGCTGGGCCTCGATGCATTCGCGCTGTTTAAAAACAAGCGTATGGCAATCTTCTTCATCTTCTCAATGCTGCTGGGCGCGGAACTGCAGATTACCAACATGTTCGGTAATACCTTCCTACACAGCTTCGACAAAGATCCGATGTTTGCCAGCAGCTTCATCGTGCAGCATGCGTCAATCATCATGTCGATTTCGCAGATCTCTGAAACCCTGTTCATTCTGACCATCCCGTTCTTCTTAAGCCGCTACGGTATTAAGAACGTAATGATGATCAGTATTGTGGCGTGGATCCTGCGTTTTGCTCTGTTTGCTTACGGCGACCCGACTCCGTTCGGTACTGTACTGCTGGTACTGTCGATGATCGTTTACGGTTGCGCATTCGACTTCTTCAACATCTCTGGTTCGGTGTTTGTCGAAAAAGAAGTTAGCCCGGCAATTCGCGCCAGTGCGCAGGGGATGTTCCTGATGATGACTAACGGCTTCGGCTGTATCCTCGGCGGCATCGTGAGCGGTAAAGTGGTTGAGATGTACACCCAAAACGGCATTACCGACTGGCAGACCGTATGGCTGATTTTCGCAGGTTACTCCGTGGTTCTGGCCTTCGCGTTCATGGCGATGTTCAAATATAAACACGTTCGTGTCCCGACAGGTACACAGACGGTTAGCCACTAATTACGCAAAGAAAAACGGGTCGCCAGAAGGTGACCCGTTTTTTTATTCTTACTTCAACACATAACCGTACAACCGTTTCATGCCATCCGCATCGGTTTCGCTATAGACACCTTGCAACTCCGGCGAAAATCCCGGCAACAAATTCACGCCTTCTTCCAGCGCAAGGAAATAACGTTGAACCGCCCCACCCCAGACTTCCCCGGGTACCACGCAAAGCACACCAGGTGGATAAGGCAACGCCCCTTCTGCCGCAATTCGCCCTTCGGCATCACGAATCCGCACCAACTCCACTTCACCGCGAATATAAGCGCTATGCGCATCCTGGGGATTCATCACCACTGACGGGAAACTCTGCTGGCGGAACATCGCTTTTTGTAGGTCTTTGACGTCGAAACTGACATACAGATCGTGCATCTCCTGACACAACTGACGCAGGGTGTAGTCGCGATAGCGCACCGGATATTTGTTATAAACGCTCGGCAACACCTCAGCCAGCGGCGAGTCATCCTCAATATGCTGTTCAAACTGCGCCAGCATCGCCACCAGTTGTGCCAGCTTCTCGTGGCTTTCCGCCGGAGTTAATAAGAACAGAATGGAGTTGAGATCGCACTTCTCCGGCACAATACCGTTCTCACGCAGATAGTGCGCCAGAATCGTCGCCGGAACGCCAAAGTCGCTATATTCGCCGGTTTCAGCATCGATACCTGGTGTAGTGAGTAACAGCTTGCACGGATCAACAAAATACTGATCCGCGGCATATCCTTCAAAGCCGTGCCACTTCGCCCCCGGCTCAAAACTGAAAAAACGGCGGTCGCTGGCTAACACTGATGTCGGATAATCCTGCCACAATTTGCCATCAACAACAGGCGGGATAAACGGGCGGAACAGCTTACAGCGCGCAAGAATAGCCTTGCGCGCTTCAATCCCTATCTCAACACACTCAGCCCACAGCCGACGCCCACTCTCCCCTTCATGAATTTTGGCGTTAACGTCCAGCGCGGCGAACAGCGGATAGAACGGGCTGGTAGAAGCATGGAGCATAAAGGCATTATTCAACCGCTTATGCGGGCAAAAACGCGCCTGTCCACGGATATGGTTATCTTTTTTATGGATCTGCGACGTCTGTGAGAATCCCGCCTGCTGTTTGTGCACCGACTGGGTCACAAAGATCCCCGGATCGTTTTCGTTAAGTTCTAACAGCAGCGGCGAGCTATCCGCCATCATCGGGATAAACTGTTCGTAACCGACCCACGCGGAATCAAACAGAATGTAATCACACAGATGCCCAACGGTATCGATCACCTGACGGGCGTTATAGACAGTGCCGTCATAGGTTCCCAGCTGAATAATCGCCAGGCGAAACGGGCGTGGCAGGTCGGCTTTTTCTGGCGCAACGTCGCGAATTTGCTGGCGCAGATACTCTTCATTAAAACAGTGCGCATCAATTCCGCCAATGAAACCAAACGGGTTACGTGAAGCTTCCAGATAGACCGGCGTCGCCCCCGCCTGAATCAACGCGCCGTGATGATTCGACTTATGGTTGTTACGGTCGAAGAGCACCAGATCGCCACGCGTTAACAGCGCATTCGTCACCACTTTATTCGCTGCCGATGTGCCGTTCAGCACAAAATAGGTTTTATCGGCATGAAAGACTTTGGCTGCGAATTTCTGCGCATCTTTCGCCGATCCTTCATGAATAAGCAGATCGCCCAATTTTACGTCAGCGTTACACATATCGGCGCGAAAGATGTTCTCGCCAAAGAAATCGTAAAAATGGCGTCCGGCAGGATGCTTTTTAAAGAACGCACCATGTTGATGTCCAGGGCAAGCAAAGGTGCTATTACCCATCTCAACGTACTGCGTCAGCGTGTCATAAAACGGTGGCAGCAAATTCTCTTCATACTGACAGGCTGCGGATTCCAGCTCCAGCCACTGCTGCTCGTTGCCGTTGATTACCGCCGTAACGCCCGCAGGTAATTCAACAGCATGTTCGGAATACAAAAACACCGGTAGATGAAAACCGGTGCGCTTAAGCAACGCAAGAATGCCACTGCGACTATCCGCAGCGGTAATGACGACTGCCGCGACGTCCGTAAAATCAGTATCTCCCAACGCCACCACGCGGCGATGAGTAGAAAGTCGGGATACCAGTTCACTACTGGCGGCAATATTCATTGATTTCATAAGCGCAAAACCCGTTTAGGGGAAGTAAGAATACCGGACAAGGTGGAAAACCCTGCCCCATGAGATATGGGTCAAACTGGTCACCAGCTCCGACCGCCAGACATCAGTAAAAGCAGAAACGCTCTGATTTTACTGTTGTCCTGCAGTGAGCGTGCGTTAACTTCACCGCATGAGCAGTAGCATAAAAAGAGAAGAGTTTCGCGCGAAACGGCGATAAGCGAGAGAATGTAAGGAGGTGGCGTGCATCGGGCAAACTCCGTACAGAGAGGAGAAAATTCGCGCAATCATGGCACCTTTCGCTAAAGCGTGCAAGCCAGGACTTTGCGAACAAACAAGCCATCGACGGCGCCAAAAGTTCATAATAAGAAAATCAAACAATACAGCTAACAGGAACTCTTGTGGTCATCGGCCCTTTTATCAACGCAAGTGCAGTCTTACTGGGTGGCGTTTTCGGCGCACTCCTTAGCCAACGCTTACCGGAACGTATCCGCGTCTCCATGACATCAATTTTTGGTCTGGCATCGCTGGGGATTGGTATTTTACTGGTGGTGAAATGCGCCAACCTTCCGGCGATGGTTTTAGCAACCTTACTCGGAGCATTAATCGGCGAAATTTGTCTGCTGGAAAAAGGCGTCAATACAGTGGTCGCCAAAGCGCATAATCTGTTTCACCACTCGCGTAAGAAGCCAGCGCATGAATCTTTTATTCAGAATTTTGTCGCGATTATTGTCCTGTTTTGCGCCAGCGGCACCGGAATCTTCGGGGCGATGAACGAAGGGATGACCGGCGATCCGAGTATTTTAATCGCCAAGTCATTTCTTGATTTCTTTACGGCGATGATCTTCGCCTGCTCGCTGGGTATTGCGGTGTCGGTGATTAGCATTCCATTACTGATCATCCAGTTAACACTGGCGTGGGCTGCCGCGCTGATATTACCGCTGACCACACCGTCGATGATGGCAGACTTCAGCGCCGTAGGCGGTTTATTGCTGCTGGCAACCGGATTACGCATCTGTGGCATTAAAATGTTCCCAGTGGTCAACATGCTTCCAGCACTCCTTCTGGCAATGCCGCTTTCCGCCGCCTGGACCGCCTGGTTTGCCTGACAATGCGTGCAATAGCGGCAAAGTGATGATAGATTGTGCAGTCTGCACTAAATTGAAGAAATTTGATTGACGAGACGAGGCGAATCAGGTTTAATGCGCCCCGTTGCCCGGATAGCTCAGTCGGTAGAGCAGGGGATTGAAAATCCCCGTGTCCTTGGTTCGATTCCGAGTCCGGGCACCACCGCATCAAAGCACGTTGGTTAAGGGATGAGATCCTTAACGGGCGTTTAATACAGGATTCGGTCATTACGGAATCTCCATCAGCGTAGCACTGGTACACTGGTTGAATTCAGAATCGTATCCTCAAACAGGGTGTCTGTTGCCGCAGACACCCTGTTCTCGTTGCCGCATATTCTTACAACCAGAAAATTCCCTGTCAAGCTGTGTTAATTTTCCGTTTCTTCTTCCTTGTTTTCTCCCTCTTTACAAACTTCACTGACCGTTCGTGTATCGGTATACAGACCCAGCGCAACCTCCAGTATTTCGGCTGTAGATACAACACTGACATCCACATACTCCATAGTCGTTACAATACTCTGATGCCCCAGTAAAGATTTAACCAGATGCATGTTCCGCTCGGGTGATTCCATCAGAACCGTTGCCAATGTGTGCCTGAAACGGTGAGCAGAAACAAGAAAACCACACTCCCGTGACAGTCGTCTGAAAAATCCCTTGACTGCCTGATGGGCACGTGCGGGGCAATACTCATACTTATCAGGCTCAATGCAGTCTGTAAACCGGCAGACATCAAACAAAAAATCATCAGGACCTGCTCCCAGACACCGGGCCCGTGACAGGAGAAGTTCCAGGGGCGCTTTCAGTGGCGTCACTATCGGCACCCCCCACTCCCGGTGTGTTTTACTTCCCTCCAGTTGCAGTTCAATCACCCCTTCTCCGGGACGAACATCCTTCAGTCTGATATGCTGCAGTTGATTAAAACGCATTCCGGTATATCGCAACACATCCAGAACCGTCAGCCAGTATCTTGCCGGATACAGGGCATTACGTCGCCGATCGCAGGGCACCCTCTGCTGTGTTTCATACTCAGCAAACTTCTGAACAACCAGATAAATCTGGATCATCTGATCTTTGTTCAGCGTCTTCTTCTTTTTCGCCTCCTTTGCCACCGATGCCTCACATAACGGGTTTTCTGTATGAGGCAGCAGCCCTTTTTTGATCCCGAAACCAAAAATCGCCCGGAGATGCGCTACTTTGTTATTCCACGTGTATGTTGAAAGTGACTGCGTTTTCAGAACCTGACGTCGCCAGCGCTGAATATCAGGTTGGGTCACATCCGCCGGAAATACCTCCTCTCCCATAAAATCAACAAATCCCCGGACAACCTTGCGGTAACTCCATTCCGTATCTGGACGTAGGTTTCTCGAGAAAAAATACTCATCAAGCAGTTCATCCCAAGTCAGTTTCCCGGCCTTCTTTGATCCCATAAAAGCTCCATAACAAATCATTCCTTCTCCACAGCATTCCGTCACGGAAATGCGATAAACGGACTATCTCCGGGGCTCTCATTCCCTCTGAACAGATTGTGGCTTTTTACCAGGTAGCCACTGACAGGTTGATAACGCCCTGTTCGTTCTGCCGAATCATACAGCCGGGCCTGAACAAAACGCTCTCCCGAGCGAACCCGGTGAAGCCCCACGCGTTCAAATGCAGACTGAACAGACCTGCGCTCATGACGACTCTCAGTCTGTTTCAGATACAGGTAAAACACATCCGGCACACACAGAAATACATATCCGGCAATTAGATGAACCCTGGCACCAGGCTGGTTCACCGGGATATCTCCCGAATTCAGCCCATGTCTCAACCATTCGATAAATTCACCACCATTGCCTGGAGCCCTGACTCTTTCCGCATTGTTCCAGCCCCGTGAACGCTCAGGCGACTTTTTTATCTCCTGAACTGGCTCACTGACACATAAAACAGAATCCAAAATACCAGTGTCTTGCGCAGGTCCACTTTCCGCGACAGCCTGTTCACTGTTTGCACAATCTGTTTCATCAGAAACTGTCTCTTTATTTTCAATAGATTCCACCACATCAGCCTCCGTGAGCTCAGTGTCATCACTGACGGCTGAAAACAGACTCAGCAGCATATCGGTCTCATCATGGACACTCTGCTCCTTCGATGCCTTTTCCTCCGCTCCTGCTGCAGACTGCAACGTATCCAGTACTTCCACTTCTGCCTCATCGATTCCTGAAACAGATGGCTGCAGAGTAAATCCTTCCACCTCCGTAGCAGCTGTCGGCGTTTCCGGCGCATTGTCTTCAGACTGCACAGTGTTTTCTGAGGACAAAGGTGCCGTTATGGGTTCCGTTACTGGCGACGCAAGAATCGGACTCTCCACCTCTTCTGCCGCTGTTTTCAGGACTGAACGAATCAATGCCATCTCCGGATGCTGATGCCAGAGCGCTCCCGCCAGATTCTGTAATGCCCCTGGCACAGTGGCTAGCCATGCTATCGCCCCCTCCTGTAACAGTTGCCCGGCCATCAGCGCTGCCAGTTGCTGCGCCCCTGTGTCCTGCAGACGTTGCTGTCTATAGCGAAAACGAAATGCCTCATCCGGTGATGACATCCCCGGCTGCCATAACTTTCCGCTGACCAGTTCCCCCTCAATGTGTGCAAGAAGTGGCAGGTGATAAAACAGAGCTGACCAGAATACCACCGCATTCCATACACCGGACTGTGCAGCCTGCTCTTCCGGTGTGGCATCCGGTGGAAACATATACCCTCTGGCCAGACGAACGGCATATGTGGTGAACTGCAGCGTCAAGTCACCAAAACCGCCGGCATCTGCCCACCGGGAGTTTCTGGCTGCGGGAACATTCTGCGCCGCCATCAGGAGTTTTTGTACCGGAGTAATACATAACTGCTGATACACGTCAGGTGGCATACTGCTGTTTTCCCACAACTGTTTCAGACAGTATTTCCTACGCGGTGTGGACATCAGCTCCTCCGCAGTCCGGGGCATATAAAACCCTTCCGGCAGGTGTTCCGATTGACGTACGTTTTCTGGGGCGGCTGTCTCAGTACCACTGATATTGCTGTTACCGAGAAGCAGTTTTTTCAGGCGATTAAGCATTTTCATCCTCCTGCCTGTATACGGAATCGTTTCACCACCGGCCACTCCAGTCCCTTACTGCGGTGGGTCATTGACACGGTAATATCCGCCTCCTTCTCACTAGTGACGGTGTGCTCCCGTATAAGCTTCAGTTTCAACGGTAACGGAAAACAGATATCCAGCAGGCGAATGGCCTGATTCAGCTCCACATCCCAGGTGGATTTGGCTATCCGGCAGTATGCATCAAAATCGCGGAAATCCCGCCGCAGAACATCAGACTGCATTTTTTTCGGCATCTCAACAGAAAACCAGTACAGGTCCTCCCGTGCCTCTGTCCGGTAGCCTTTAATACCTCCCATCCTGTACACATTCCTGTCACTCAGGCTGGCCATCAGTGCCGTGCATATAACACCTGCCACCGCCCGGCTCAGTACCGCCTGGTGCCCTTCCGATTTATCCGCGCCGATACAGCTCATCAATATTTCATCTTCCCCACCGCTGCTGGTCACCTGCAGTGTCTCACCAGCACGCTGCAAAAGCAGATTCGCCATCCGAGCCACTGAAGGGCCAAAACGGAAGCTCTGCGTCAGCCAAAGACGGTCTACATCGTTCAGGGTAGGATGAGAAAGCGCATTATCGGCACCACGAAAACGGTAAATTTGCTGGTAACGATCGCCCACCAGAATCACCCTGCAGGACTGACAGAGCACCAGTGCAGACGTCACTGGATTGGCGTCCTGTGCCTCATCAAACAGAATGGTGTCCCAACGTCGGGACAGGTCCGGGGATGACAACTGGAACAGCTTCAGGCAGGTATCATGCGTGACGGGAAATGTGCCATCAGGGCGACTCATCTCATGCCAGAGCACCTGTACTGCCTGCAGAATGGCTGAGACATCCGTGCCGGCCCGGGCATCCTCATCCGGCAGACGTTGCAGCCCCGATTCCTTGTCTGCACTGCACAGGAACTGATTCAGACTGCTGAGTGCCAGATGAACCAGCAGCCAGTGACGGGTGTTCAGCTTTCTGGCCACATCCGTAATACGCAGGCTGGCAACCAGACGATTCCGGTAATGTCTGCCGAAGCGCGACCAGGCCAGTTGGTGAGAGGTTTTGCACTCCACATTAAACGGAAATTTACGCTCAGCCTCATCGCGTACAGAACGGTTATAAACCAGATACAGCATCCTGCTGTCGGGGTTTGCCAGTGCATACTGAACCAGGGTACTGGCCTTTCCTGTACCGGCAAAGGCGTTCACAACCAGCGTCTGCCCCTGCCAGTGGATAATGGCAGACAGTTCATCAGTGGGTATCAGTGACATACAGGCCCCTGTGAAGAAAAATGGTGCGCCCACTCTGCATCACTACAGAACGTGCACACCACCATTAACTCATTACCGGTGTTGGGAAATTATTCTGTCCGGTGAGTGGCAATCAGCGGACTGATTAGCGACAGATGTATATTCTTCCCGGACGGTTCACTGACCACGTCCTTTAGCTGATGAAATGCCTGATAGAAAGTTCTGCCGTTGCTCAGTATTACAGTGAGGCTGCTGTACAACCAGTTACTGGTCAGAGATACTCAACCCGAATATTTCTGGACTTTCCCCATTCACAGATAATTACTCTCAACCTGCCTCCAGTAGAATTCACTCCAAAAGCATTTCCGAAATTATGCCATTCAATTCACTCAGCCAATATTACTGAAAGTAATTCTCATGCGTTCACGGTATAAAACAAAATTATCACCCTGTATATACAATCTACAACCAGACAGAATCCTCAACCCACTAAGAGAAAAACTAACACACATGAAAAGCTTATAAGCCCCTATCATAAATCATACACACACATCTTTTTTAAAACTACAAAATATCACTCTGAAAAGAAAAAATACTAAATTTCAGAAGAAATGAGGATAACTACATGAAAGCAGTTCAACTATATTTTTTTATGCTGTCCGGAATTATCCCGTTAAACGGCACCGCACAAATGAATAACTATATACATAGCTCAACTCTGACAGCATCTTTCTCCTCTGTCACTGAAGTTCCAGCGTTTCTGAAACAGGGAGATATCGTAAGAATCCTGACACAAACCCCTCCAGGTTCTGCCAGATACACCGGAACGGCAGTTCATACCAGTGGCGATGGGTGGTGTGTATCACCATCAGTGAGACCATACAAATATGAAGCCTATAAATGGCCTGAAACTATTGATATGGATAATTTAAGACTATCTCTCGTTGAGCCAGAAAATCTGGGTATTACAACAGGTACAGCACCCAGAATATGTTCTGATTATCAACCTGGCGGAGATGCGTCCGGATACAGAACAAACTGGGTTTTTGTAGGGAATGGCATGACTGCGACATATCGGGTGTCCCAAATATATAGCGCAGGAAGCTCCACCATTAATACCAATGTGAAAGTCATATCTGGTCGTTCAGAATATTCACCTGGAGAAATCATTAACAAAATAAAAAATCTTCAACACTATTTTCAACCTGTTAACATTACCCTGACCACAAATGTAAAGAACTGGTGCTCCGCATCTGTAGGTCCGGGGCGTGATATTTTATTAAATCATGGCGAACTCAGTGCCAGTAAAGTCAATAACCACCAGGTCAGTTCTCCAGTACAGTTATCCTGTACAGGTGAAGGAGCCTACTTCCAACTGAAATGGTTTGAAGGACAAACTGCAGGCACAAAAAAAATCATTGATATAAAGGCAGGGCTACAGTCGGAGTTAAGTATCGAAGGCATTCCGGAAGACGGAAAGGTATTTGTTCCCGTAAATACGCCAGTAAGACTGGATATAAGATCTATATTAAAAACCAACAACAATATTAATATTGATCCCGGTCCTTTTTCGGCCTCACAAATTCTGGTCATTGACATAACTTAAAACTGGTCAATCAACTATCCACGCGGGGCTGAAATTTTCTTCCAGAAACAGCTCCGTCAGTCCGCTAATCTGTTTCAGCCGCAGCACTTCATCCTGGTCCATCCCCAGCTCTATACCAATGCGTTCATCCGACCAGCCCAAACGTGAAAGATCTCTGACAATATCAGACATTGAGTTTATCTGATGTTTTCCTCTGGCCCGGTTATGTCGTATGGTCGCGGCAATACGTTCAGCTTGTCCCTTCCTTTCCGGATTAATACAGACTACAGGCAACCAGCCCTTCAGGCGTTTACCTGTGCCCGCCTCCCTGCCCAGCACCTGGCGATGAAAACCATCCACTACCAGATAATGATTCTTCTCCTCTGACACCACCACCGGTTGTGTGAACCCATCTTTTTCCAGTGATTGCTTCAGCAATTTCTTCTCACCCGGTGCCATGACATTGGGGTTATAATCGTTAGCCACCACCTCATCCGCTTTCACCCACAGCACACAGTCCACAGGCTCCTGTGCAAAAGGGCTAACCTCATGCAGCACCCTGCGCAGGTGATTCAGGGCCTGTATGGCCTCTTCTTCTGGTCGTTCCTGGCTGAAGTACCGACGAATCATGTTGCCAAGTATCTCCGGTGTCACAGAATCCCCCATTTCTTCCTCCTTTCCTTCATACGCTGCAGGTAACGTTCATAGTGCCGGGGTTTGTTCGGGCTGAAGGAGAGGGTCCGGCACCAAAAATCATTCTTTATTAGTGTCTTACAGATACGTCGCCAGGACGGGATATCCCGGCATCCCAGGTCATTCTCCTGTTCATCCGGGATATCATCCGGGAAGCCCCTCGTCTGATACCAGCGCAGGTAGACAGCAATTTTATTACGGTAATGTTCTGCTGTTCTTTCCGGCATCACATCCAGCAGGAACATCGCGTAACTGCGCCAGGTATGATGGGCAGGTTTTGATATTCGTTTATGCAGGGCAAAATAGGCACCGCTTTCATTGGCATAAAGCGCTCCACTGGCAGCTCCTGACACCCGCTCACACATCCTGGCCCAGTTTTCTGGCTCCAGAACATGATAAAGCCATAGTCCCTTACGCTGTTCCGGGCCAAAAGGCTCACAGACACGCATGTTGCGTAACGACACGCCGGCACGGTACATCAGGTCATACAGGGGATTGTAGATGGCACGGGTTCTGGCGTTATATATCCAGATATCGCGAGCTTTCCAGTCATACAGCGGATACATGGTGTAGTAAAACCCTTCCGGCGATGCCGTAGTCCAGGGTTTATCATCGGCATATCTCAGTTTTCGCCGGGACACCAGTCCCATAAAGCGGTTGAGAGATTCATCCGCCCTGACACCGGTCAGTACTGCCACTCCACACCGGTTACCGGCAAACCAGGAAGAAAATGCCGGAACAAATTCTTCAAAAGTCATGGCATACCGGTAAAAGGGAAAATATGCCATATCCGTAATGGCATATTCCGGTGGCTGGCGAACCCAGGTCACTCCTGGCTCCCAGCATATCCACTCCGGCTGAAACTGCGAGACACCATTGACCGTGGTCAGGGGAAGCGCCACCCAGTAAAATGTGTCCGTCACATCCCGGTACATTTCCCGCATTTTCAGAATATGTTCAATGGTGCATTGATACTGAGCTTCCCAGTCAATGAACAGTACAGAGAAACGACGCATCTTCCTGCGGGCTACATCGGCCACAAGATGGAAGAGTACGGTGGAATCCTTTCCTCCGGAAAAAGACAGGCAAACAGAAGAGAATGTATCAAACAGCCATTCAATACGGTGAATAGCTGCGGACAGAACATCTTCACCCGTTTTGATTTTAATTATGGTTCCCGGCATATATTCTGGTGTGAAATATTCAGTCTACAATATGTTCAGTAATAATGGTGTAACCAGTCAGTACCAAACCACACAAGAGACTAGCCCCCATCATTACGGCAAGAACTATAAATATCTGAAAAACTAAGCCTTATTAATGCCCTGAATGAAATCAATATGGCTGATTGTTATTACCCGTAACTTACGGAACTACCCTTTCATTACCCAATCCAGTAAATCAATGCAATCCTGCTCTTCTTTTACATTCTACTTTTCTTTTATTATTATAACGCTCAATATATCGTTTCATTTGTAATGTTGCTTTCTTACCAGGAACCCGGACTGCCATGAATATTATCACCCATAACACAATTAAGTTTATCGCTGCAGGGAAAGCACCCCGACTAAATTCTGGATAAAACCCCTGATAATATACAGCAATAATAAACAACGTCGTTAACAGCCCAACGAGAACACCTATCGAATAATTAATGCAAAGAAATTTCTTATACTTCTGCCCATCAAAAATAATTCGTCCATTTTTCTCATATAACCATACACGCCAACCATACAGATAACGTGCGCGAAGATTATTTTCAATCGTCAGGATAACTGCCGCTTCTGCAATGCCCGGTTTTAACATTCCTGTAAGCCACATATTATTAAGCTGATTCAGTTCCAGCTTAACCCTCGTTCGTGCCTCCGGGGATAGAAAATCATCCTTAAGAAGATTTTTGAGTCTGCTTTTTTTCCTGAATCTAGACAACAAAGAAGAAACGACCTCTATATTATCAGGAAGCATCAGCCTATATAAAAAAAACAACACACCTCCCAAAAACACAATTTCTATACCAAACTCTTTGTATAGTTTAAAAAAATCCGCAAATTGCATGATTTACCTCATCTGTAATCACAATACACCCTTTTCGCCCCCAACAAACCCGAGATATTTTCAGGTTCTTTTCTTCAGACTCCAAAAAGATATAACATGTCACCAAAAGAGCCAGAGCACATTATATTACAAAATACTCGTTGAAATATACTCAGTAATAGTGATGCAACCAGTTTGCACCAAACCATACAATAAACCAGAGCCCCACCATTGCGACAAAACTTATAAATGACAGTATTACCGAAATACCTGGCTTCATTCCTGTCCCTCTGAAATAATACGAAACACGTATTTTACGGAGCACTTATATAGCTCAGCGCATAAACAACAACAGACACTCCGGAAATAAAACCAGCCAGAAACGCAAGTAACAGCCTTCCTCCGACAGGGCGCTCACGGCAGTCATATACCCCGAACTGTCCTCTTCTGCACCAACAACACATAATCTCCCTCTCCGTCCGGTCCCCCACGCCAAGAAACACTTCCTTCTTCAGGTATGAATGGGGTCGGTTACCCGACAAAACCGGCCATGAATACTTTCAGCTTCATCAGCGACGTAAACCCCAGACGCAGAACCATCTGCTCACGCCGGTAGTATGCCCTTCTTGCCGCCGGGCAGTCGGACTCCCCGGCGGGATGAATCCGCAGGGCCTGAACAGCCCTTTCCAGAAAAAACCCCCTGACACATTCCCGATAAGGAGCCAGTATCTCCTCAGGCAGACGACGCTGTACTGCCTGCTGTAATGACCGGGACAAATGAATACAACGGCGTTCTCCGTTCACTGCCACTGTATTTCTGCCACACACAATACCCGCCCGGTATACCTCATCAGGACACAGAACAATCAACCGGATATCATAACGATGCATCACCCATTGTGTTATCTTCAGATACCGCCACCACCCCAGCAAAGGCGCACTGCTGAAACAGAGTATCAGCGTGTCTCTGGTCCGGAGTCGCTCTCCCGGTCTGAAAAGCCCTGCACTGATACCGCCCTCCCTTAACAGATGTATTACGCCGGTTGTTTCATAACTGCTGCATCCGGCAACCCATACGGCCTCCATGATTACAGCAACTTATTTATCTGTCCGGTCAGTCAGTGCGTTCACCGCAGCAACGTAGCTTTTACGGAAAGCCTCCACACTGTCTGCCTGAAATGCACTGTTCTCAATATGATATCTGCCGTTGACATACACGGACGGGGTGCCGGTCACGCCATACTCTCTGAACAGACGTTTCTGCTTCTCTGTCATCTCAGCCACTTCCTTACTGGCAAGCGCCTGCATATATTCTCCCGGATAAACACCCGCACGGATAAAAATCCCCGGAATATCCTCTGCTGATTTCAGTCTCCGCGTTTTCTGCACGGCATCAAATAACAGCGGTTCCACCTTATCCTCCACGCCCAGTACCATTGCCACAGACCACGCCCGGGTCAGTTCCTCTCCCAGCTCTCCCAGAAAACCGGCATGATACTTGACCAGTTTTTTCCCCGGAGGAAGGCTTTCGCGGATGGCTTTATCAATGCCGTAATCCTGAGAAAAGGCATAACAGGGAGGACAATAAAAAGAAAAAAACTCAACCACCGTTTCATTATCCTGAACAGCACTCGCCACAGGCTTATCCAGTACCGAATAGGTTGTGTTTTCCTCTGCATATACTGTGCCTGACAATACCAGACACAAAAAAAGAGATATCAGTCTGCTTTTACGCATTCTGCAGATTCCATAATTCAGTTATCAGATTCAGATAATTAATTCACAAGATGCCAGTAGATGGCGATCCCTTACCACTGCGGTCAGGCTCCACGATATGCTGCTGGTTTAGCTTCCGGAGATAATAAAGCGCCAGGTAAACAGACACAAAAAAGAGATATCAGTCTGTTTTTACACACTCTGCTAGTTCCATAATTCAGCTGTCATATTCAGTGAATTAATTCACAAGATGCCAGTAGATAGCGCTTCCCTTACCACTACGGTCAGGCTCCACGATATGCTGCCGATTCAGCTCCCGGAGATAATAAAGCGCCAGATAAACAGACATTTCGCAACCATCCGCAATTTCACGCGTTTTCAGTGGTGATACGGTTGCATTACGCTCTTCCATAAAACGAATGATTTTGTCATATATGTCATATCGTGATTGCATGTGCGAAAACAACCCTAACTATGATTATAACCACTCAACAGTAAGCACTTCTGTTCCATTTAACTCTCCGGCTATTATCTCCTTTGAACCAGTAGTTAGTTTAGATGATACGGCAATATTTACTGAGCTATCTTTAGCTACATTAACCTCTGTTGCAGACAGACTAACTTCACTCAGAACATTATTTCCGAGATTTACAGTTGATTTATTTGATTTATTCGAGAGCGACAATTTTGCTATCCCCTTGCCCCCACCCCCGCATTCCAACCTTACATCTGTAGAAACAACATTACCTTCTACAAGATCAGGAGTCATTAATTTATGATCCAGTTCTACATCCTTATTAATAACCTTACACCAGGCTGTAACCCGATAATCACTCGAAACAACTCTGGTACTCTGGTAACCAGAAAGAGACCCCATATTTACCCAACGACTTCCTCTTTCTCTGCGAGTAAAATAAGAATCAACAGAAAGAGACAAATTATGCACACCAGATTCAGGCAGCCGTTTTATTTTATAGATTGCAGTAAATGTTTTTCCAGAACCATACCAGTTAGGATGTATTCCTCCTTGATTAGTTAAATCCATATAGTATTGACAACTATATGGAGAAGTATTAGCAACAGCTAAGCCAATTTGGCCATTATACATATTTACTATCTGAACCAAATCCCCCTCAGCCCTTACATATTCGAACTCAACACCATTTGATATAAAACTTTTAGGTACTGAAAGAACATCCTGCACATCCATTGCAGCAACATTTTCACACCCCCCGTGAGTAAGATGTGATGATGCAGAAAAAAAAGGAGCATTTGGCGCATACATTGAAATTTTCACTTCAGATCCATCATACATTATTGATGGAGTTTGAACGGAAACCTGATAATCCTGATACCAGGATGCAACTTTCAATGCAAAAGTTGGTTCTGCTGCAAAAGATACCTTACTAAAAATGACAAACAGAGATAACAATGAAAAATACTTTGTTTTGAAGTAACTCATAAACTTACCCACGAAATAACATTATCATTTAGCCAGTTCCTTTAACACATCACTGGCTATATCGGCACACAGTTTATCTGACCTGAACCGGTACAATGCATCAACTGCACTCTGGGTATAATTTCCGACATCACTCCTTACTCCGTTATAAAGCGATGCGCCTGAGACCAGTTTGTCAAATTCCGCTTTACGCTTGTTATATACCGCCGAATCTATTCTCTTCAGTGCCTCCAGTTCACGCCGACAACGTTCCATTTTTTCAACATCATCCAGACGGTCGCCTGAACTGCTTACAGGTTTGCTTCCTGTCGTCTGCTGTAAAGGTTTGATACCGGGTTTGCTTTCGCATCCACCAAGCAACATACCGGTAAGCAAAACCAGAAACACCGGTTTAATGTATTCTTTCATTTTGAATATTATCCGTATCGTCACACACGTAGTAAGGAAGTAAATCCATAATCATTCGACTACAATGCCTTAACTGATTAAGTTTATGAGAAAAATATCCCGGACTGATACCATAGATACAGAATATTTCCTTTCGGGTTTTCCCGTTAACAAGAAAATCCTTCAGTGCAGCATTAATTTTCTTCCCTCTTATTTTAGACAGCAGCATCAACTGTTCAAAATGTTCCGGCATAACCTTTCCGGGACATAAATATTTCGCAGCATGGACTGAGTCAGGATTTAGCGCGCTGTGCCGCATATATTTCTCCACCTTATTACAGAATTTTTCTGTTACAGGTAACTGATGCTCATTGTGACCGAAGCACTGAAGGTTCCGGCATTCAAATCTTTATTGCCATGTTTATAAGGCACTGCCGTAAACGTAAACTGACTGTTCTGAACATTAACGGCTGAAAGACCTTTTGTGATTTCATATCCATATTGCCCCTGTGCTCCTGCTCCCAGTCTGAGCGGATTCTGAGGATCCACAGTCCCCCCTTGATATAATGCAATGCCCAGCGCCGAAGGATTAGCACCTGTGGTATTCAGCACATTATCAGGCGCACCGGAAAGCTGACCTGTTCCGCCGGACAGACGGATATATGGTTTCCCCTGAAAATACTCACAACTGACTTCCACGGTTGTGGATTTTGCATAATTCTGCCCATCCACTTTCTGAAGCGCAATCTTGTCGAAAGAGACTTTAAAGTCAGTATCATTTTTTATTTTACAGGGGGGGATATAAATGGTTCCGGTTATTTTTATAGGGACATCCACTGCCATAACCGGCGCCGATAACAACATAACTCCGCCCGTCAGCGCTGATAATATCAGCCTCATTCTGTTTTTCATTTTTTCACTCCTTCTGTCCGGCCTGCTTTGTCATTCTTTCCGGCCAGAGATGACATATTCTTCCCGGTGCTTTCACCGGACGCGGGTTCTGCAACAGACTTCACTTCTTCAACCCTGAGCGTGTAAACCATGGTTGCTCCCGGAGGAACTTTTGGTGGATATCCCTCATCACCGTAAGCCAGCTCCGGAGGGACAACAAGCTCCATTGTTCCGTGATTCTTCATCAACATCAGTGCTTCGCGGAACACAGGCGGATATTCACCCAGAACCTGAGATATCACCCGGCCTCTTGCATCCATATCTTCAACAACCGTGCCATCCGTCAGTTTTTCTGTCACCACAACATCCACCAGGGTGTCATCACCACGGATAAACTCACCATCGCCGGCATACTCACTCCGGTACCAGAATCCCCCTTCCGCCTGTTTCACGCCTTTCTGTTTTCTGAACTTCTCAAGCCAGGCTGCTCCCTCCTTCTTCTGTTCGCGAATCACAGCCAGACGGGCTTTCTGTGCCAGCTCTTCCGCCCGCTGCAGAGCGACATCCAGAACAGATTCATTCAGCAGTACTTTCCTGTTCAGCGCATCGCGTATTCCTGCCATCAGAATTCGGTTATCTGTTTTCAGACCAAGTTGTTGTTGTGTAGCCAGGAGATTCAGCATATCGCGTCCCAGCATCACACCGGCAGCATAAGTCTGCTGCATATCGTCAGGTTTCAGCATTTCCGCTGTCACTACCGGCATATCCGCCATTTCAGCTTTCAGGGTATTCAGCGTGGCCTGCAGCTCAGTCTTTTCTTTTCCGGCCTGTTCAGCAGCAGCCTTACTTTCCGCTTCCATACGGGACAGTTGCTGTTTCAGCTCAATAACCTGCGCATTAAGCGTTTCCTGAGCCTGCTCTCCCTTTCTGGTGATGGTCTCAAGCTGTTTCCTGCTTTCATCAAGTTCCGCTTTCAGGGAAGCCACCACCTTGTCCTTTTCTGCATTATCCTGTGCAGTGTCAGGCAGCACTTTCAGTCGTTCACGCAGCCCCCGGTTTTCCTTTTTAAGCTGTCGGACCTCCTGTTCCCTCAGCGTCAGCCGGCGTCGCAGTTCGGTATTACTGCCCGCTCCTGATTCACCTTTTCCGACAGACCTTGCAACACTGTCCGTTTTTCCACCTGAACCTCCCTCTTTTATGGCAGAGGCTTCCTGCTGCTGATACTGCTGTGCAAACTTCAGTATGCCCGGAACACCTCCTGAATTGTCTCCGGCTCCGGCACAGCCTCCCCACAATAACAGTGCAACACCTCCCGTCGTTTGCAGTATCCGGCGGCATATTTTCAGTCTGTCATTCATAGAACAACTCAAAATTCGCTACTGACTCATACTCTCCGGGCTGTACGCTTTTCTGGACAATGGCATCAGGTGTTGCCTGCACAAAAGCCTTAAAATTCAGCGTTACCGTATTGCCCTCAATCTGCGTTCCCTGTCTGTTATTGTGCGCGTCCCCCAGTTTCAGCGGAGTGACACCATCCGTATCCAGCAGACCAACAGCAAGTTTTCCCTGGTTCTCTCCGGAAACACGTAAAAACCAGTCCGACTTTTCCTTCATTCCTGGCTCAGGATTACCGCTGAATTTCAGCTTCACTGTTTTCCAGATGGAGGATGTGTCACAGTCAACCAGACGAATACTGAATTTTTCAGCCGGCCCCTTACCCGGTGGCACCTGAAAATCCTTTACAGGTCGTTCCAGAAACTGGACTGTCTGATTCAGACTGGCAGAGTCAATCTGGCAGGGGCGGTCAAGTAACTCCCCGTCAAAAGTGACATTCACCGCACCGGCAGACAGCGTCAGCAACAGAGGCAGACAGCCCGCCAGTCGGGCTATACCCGTTCCGGAAATAATGCCTTTCATTCTGCTTTCCTCCGTTCTTATTCATAATCCAGCCGCAGACGCAACAGAGCCGAGTTGTCCCGCGGATTCATGTACGGTTTCCCCTGCGCACGGTCTGTCGCCTGCTGACCCGCCAGTGCCTGCTGCTGTGCCTCACTCAGCCAGTAAGTGAACTGGTTTGCACCACCGTACACAACAGCACGCCCCGTGCTGACCATCCGCTGTTCCGGCTGCAGCACGCCATCCTCCACTCCCGTCAGCAGGGCACTCTGCATCACCATCATGCTGTCACGCCCTGCCACCGAAGCGGCAGAGGTCACCGCCCCACCGTCACCACATCCCAGCAGATTCAGCTTCAGCACATAACGCGTCATGATGCCTTCCGTGATTTTTTGCAGCGGCAGTTCCACCTCATTTGTCTCCAGCGTGCACGGGGATGACAGCAGCGCACCACTGACTGTCAGCATCCCAGTACGGCCATTGTGCTCATTCACCCACTGGTGACGGGTCTCATCTGCGACAAAGAAGTTATCCCGCATGAGCAGCTCATCTGCCCGCAGCACACTGTTCATGCTGCAGCTCACCAGCAGCGCAGCCAGACAGAGCCCTGTTGTTGTCCTGTTCATCTCCGGCACCTCCGGTTAATCCTGTTACTGCGCGCTTATTTCTTCACCGCCGTACAACGGTCTCCGCTGCAGCTGAACTGCAGAACCGGACGTCCGCCGTAGTCGTTTATGTAGCTCAGGTACGGCGTGCTGTATGTTCCGGATTTCACCGTCTGCGTGGACTTCGGTGCCAGCATCACGGCCTCAAACTCGCCTTCCTTCGCCTGTTTTTCACTGCCCCCAAGGCCAATCACCGTCACGTAATATGGCGTCGGGTTTTCAATCCGGTAGCCTCCGCTGGTTTTGTTCAGCACCAGCTGGTCCTGCCAGACTGCATTGGGTTTCGCCTCAATGGCTTTCGGGCGGTAAAACAGCTTGATTTTGGTCTGCAGAGCTATCTGCAGCACATTCGCCTTATCACTCTTCGGAGGAATTTCACGAAGGTTGAAGTAGAACAGAGACTCCTGGTCCTGTGGCAGTTTGCTGATATCCGGGGTGCTGGCCAGACGGACCATACTTTTGGCTCCCGGCTCAAGACGCTGCACCGGCGGCGTGACCACAATCGGTCCGGTGGTGATTTTTTCCTGCTTCTCATTCTCTATCCATGCCTGCGCCAGGTACGGAAGCTGTTTGTTGTCATTGGCCACATTCAGCGTCATCGATTTCTCACCACCGTTAAAAATCGCACGCGTACGGTCCAGGGAGATGGCAGCCTGGGCTGCCGGTACTGCGCTCAGGCACGCTACCGCCATCAGCGTTTTTTTCAGCGCCGGTTTCATTTTCAGCATCTTTTCTTCTCTCAGTTCTGGTTCCGGTGTCGTCTGTGGTGCAACACCGTCCACTTATCGATTTATGCCTGTACAGGGTTACTGACTGTCGGCCGGTGAAGATGACCGGCAGCCAGTCCCTCGTTCCGTCAGTTCGCCTTACGGCAGGGCAGCAGCAGTTGCTGTGCCGGGTCCAGTTTTGCCGGGATATCCACCACACACTGTGTCCGGCCGTCCCAGCCGACATTCAGGGTTTCACCCGGATTCACCCCGCTCAGCCAGGCCAGACCGCTGTCTGCCACCATCCCCAGCTCACGGCCTTTTGCGTTTGTCACGCTGGCACCAAACGGCGGATGGCTGTTGTCTGCCAGACGCAGCACGGCAAACAGACGACTTCCTTTCAGGACTTCAAACTCCCTGTAACCAATGGCCCCTTCCGTCAGGACCGATTCCACCACCGAGCGGGTGGCTTCCATGTCTTCCGGCAGCTTGTTCAGGTCCACTGACGTGGTGTTGCGGTAATAGCTGCTCACATCCGTCACCACACCAATGCCCCACCGGTTGGTGGAGACCCGGCCGCCGTCGACAGGCACGCCTCCGACACCATCGGTGTCCACCAACAGCCGGGTTCCTCCGTTCATGCCCCCTGCATGCAGGGCCGCGCCTTTCGCGGTTATCGTTGCACCACCGGATGCGCTCATACCGAATGACGTGTAACCGTTCTCCACGGCAGAGAAGTTCGCTGACAGGTTGGCCAGCGGACTGCTGTGGTTGTAGTACGCGCTCATCTGACTCTGCGATGGCTGACCACCGCCACTGCTCACACCGGCGTTCAGGCTGTAACTGCTCAGCCCTTTGTTCAGCGTGTCGCTGTACCCCACGGTGTTGGTGTAACGGTCATTGCTCATGCTGCCGCTGTAGCTGGCCGTACCGGTTCCCCACGGCACGGACAGACGTACAAATGCCGAATCGTTATCCCGGTTCTGGTATTTCGAACGGGATGCGGACAGCCCCAGGGAAATGTTTTTAAACCCGAAGGCATCGAAGTAACGGTTCACCGACAGCGTGTAATAGTCAGATGTCCGGCGGTCCCAGTAGGTCTGATGGCTGTACTGCAGGTTGACCGAGGTCTTCCAGTCCTCGAAGTTCTTGTTGAGCGTGACGGTGTACAGCTCCTTCTCACGTCCCGTGAAGTCATTCCGGTAACGGGCATTGAGGTACTGGTCCATCGTCATGTAATTGCGTTCAGAGAAGCGGTAACCCGCAAAAGTGATATCCGCATTCACGTCATCAAAACGTTTGGAGTAGCTCAGACGCCAGGATTTACCCTGCTTCGTCTCTTCTCCAGGAATGCGGGCCACGGACTGGGTCACGTCAGCAGATACCGTACCGAACTCATTCAGGTCACGGCCCAGACCCACTGCCAGGGCGTTGTAATCCCCGGCAACGATACCGCCACCGTAAAGTGACCACGTGTTACTGATACCCCAGGATGCCTCACCGGCAGCAAAGACCGGACCTTCCGTGGTGTGCTCATAATTACGCGAACGACCGGAAACCAGCTTGTAACGAATCTGGCCCGGACGGGTCAGATACGGCACATATGCCGTGTCCACCTGGAACGTTTTTTTCCGCCCGTCCTGCTCGATAACCTCAACATCCAGGCGACCACGCACGGAGCTGTCCAGGTCCTGAATGGTGAACGGACCTGCCGGCACGGTGGAGTCATAGAGGATGCGTCCCTGCTGCGAAATCACGACGCGCGCATTCGTATCCGCAATCCCTGAAACCTGAGGCGCATAACCGCGCAGTTTTGGCGGCAGCATGCGGTCATCACTTTCCAGACTGGCACCGGTATAGCGCCAGGAGCTGAAAATCTCAGAATTGATGTAGTTCTCACCCAGAGTGAGATTTGCGCGCCAGCGCGGGATGGCGCGGTACATGTAGAAACGGCTCCAGGTGAACTGACTGTCCGTCCCCTGCCCGCTGCCGGTGGTGTGATTCAGGTTCCCCTGATAGTCCGCACGCAGACGCCAGGCACCGAAGTTGGCACCCGCAGTCCCGTTATAGCTCAGTGACTGTGACTGCTTTCCCTTGTGTGGCTTGTTCACCGTCCCGTTGATGTTGTAGTCAAACAACAGCCCCGGAATACCGTTATCCCAGCGGGACGGCGGCAACCAGGAGGCATCGGAATACTCCAGCCAGGCCTGCGGCATATTGATGTACAGCATCCCTTCCGCCGGATTCGGGCGAATCTCCACCCCCGGCAGCTGGCTGAGGTCCGCACACTGCCCGTTATTCCAGTATGTGACCTTCTCCTGAGAAGCCACGGTCAGCCCCATCCGGCTGACCATCTCCGGCGTCAGACAGGCCTGCGGTAACGGCTTCTTTCCGTCCTGACCGGAAACCGGCGGCTCCAGAAATGTCACCGGAAATGCCGACGGTGAAATCCCCTGGTCATTCACCATAATTTCCATCTGGTACTGCCCGGGCATGATATATCCCGCCTGGGAGAACCGGGAAAAATCAATATTCTGTCTGTCTGCTGCATCCAGAACATCTGTATTAAAGTCGACGGCATAAGCCGGTGCGCCTGCCAGGGAAAGCAGCAGCGCATATGTAATGCCGTTAACAGCAAAAGAGGTATTATTTTTCATTATCAGCCACCACCTTTAATACAGACTGCTCCCGGAAATAAAGACAAAGTGTCCCCCTCCTGCATGCAGGATTTAATTTCAGTTCCTCTGTCGGAATAGTTAATTAAATACCGGGAAGCTTCCGTCTGTTACCGGTTGTTATTTCTGCTCACCCTGTTATTCGTAATCCACCTTAAAACGTAATGCGGCATAATAATCTCCCGCCTTTAACGGCTGACCATTACGGACCACCCGCAGGGTATAATCCAGCCCCTCTTCATTTCCGTTCAGCAATAACGGCGGCATCACTTTACCGACACGGGCCGGATAGCCCTGGTTATCCAGTATCTGCAGACTGATACCTTCTGCCTGACCGGTCAGCGAGAATTTGTCAGGCGTTTCGCCCTGCAGACCATCAAAGGTCACCCGGACACGGCTCGCCGTATAAACCCGCTTGCCTGTTCCCGCCAGCTCACAGTTACGCAGCCGCAGACGGAATTTCTTTTCAGGACCGGCAAAACTGTCCTGTAAATCACGAACCGGGGTCTCCCCCATATCAATCGCCTGCCAGGTGTCTTCCATGGCCAGCGTGCAGGCCGGAGCAATCACCTGCCCCTTAAAACTCGCCCGACCATGCCACCAGACATGCTCTTCTCCCCAGTACTCCGGCAGGGTCATCCCCGGCGGCGGAAAGGAGGGCGATGGCGCAGCCTGAGCCGCTGCACACAGGAAAAATGTTACCGAAAGGATCATGCGCCAGAACATGCAGTTTTCCTTATTCTTTACCGGTAATCGCAGGGGCTGACGCCCCTGCTTATCTGACGGTTAAAAACCGGAGAGGGGTGATTAGTTGTAAGTCAGATTGAAGTGAGCAACTGCAGTGAAATCACCTTCTTTGACTTCAGCACCCGTTGCGCTGGATTTTTTAACCCAGGTAGTATATTTCAGAGTGTTGTCACCTTCCTGCAATTGAGTTGCATTGCTTGGTGTTGCACCATCAAATTTAACCAGAGAACCATCTGAACCGGATACAACAACAGCAGTGCCAGTATCACCAGCAGTACCAAGCTCATCAGCATGACCATTAACAGCTGTACCAGAGAAAGTGACACTTACTGTTTTTTTCGCATCAGGCTCAGAAAAATCACAATTTACCAGTTTAATATCCAGATTTTTCTTGACAGAGATACCGTCATTTTTCAAATGAGCTTTAGAAATCTGACCAAAATCAATAGACTGATCCGCAGATTCCGGTGCAATACCACACGGAGCATCAATTACAGTACCTTTGAAGTTAACAACGCCCTGTCCCTGATTTGCAGCATTAGCACCAAAAGAAACCAGAGCCATTGCAACTGCGCCAGCCATAACAGTTTTAATCATTTTCATTAAAAAAATTCCTTTGTTTTATAAAAGACGATAAAAACATTATCCAGTACATAGCGACTGGTACAGTCATACTAAGAAAACAAAGTATGACCATAGCAATCGCCATTATTGAAAATAAATATAATGCACAAGAGTTTTATTTCTTTCCTTTAACAAAAGGACGCATTAAATCAATATTAAAAGTCCCCAAAAGAAATTTTCGAAACAATACTAACCGAGATTTAAAACCACAAAAAGACAAAAATTCGATCTTTTATGCTACAGCATACAAAAAGACCAACACTATCAACCAATAAAAACAAAAAACACAGATAAAAACACCAAAAAACATCAAATAGACAGCAAAAAAGATCGAATTATAAACAATTCACAGGAAAGATATCTTTTTTTATTTTTGTGACAGAAATAGGAACAATACAAATTTAATTACTCTAAAACAAAAAATAAATACAACGCAAAATATAGTAACCGCGAAAACTGTTCACAGAAACAGAACAAAACGAAAGAAAATATCGAAATGAAGAAGCAAAACAAAACAAACAAACCATTAACAAAAACATAAAAATACAACTCACATTAGTTTTGTTTTCTTCCGCATGCAATTAATTCTCTTCTATAATTATCTGAAACAACATATCTTCTGCAGCCACACGTATGTCGAAAAAAGCCAGCCTAAAGGCTGGCACAGGCAGAAAAGTATTCAGTATCAGGCGACAATCTGCTCCTGAAAATGACGCAGACGATATGACCAGTTTCCGAGGTAATGCCCGGGTGTCAGCAGCACCCGGCGTCGCTCATTACACAATGAGTTGCCAATCACTACTTCTCCTGCCACACCACACAGCGACAATTGTATATACGCCATACCAGCTGCAAGCGGATCAATGTCCGTTGCTGACACCCACATCCTGCGGTATGCCGGATACCCCGAACGGTTCAGGGTGTCAGCCATAGCCAGAATCATACTGCCGGCACCACAGGCAGGTTCACTGAGCGTGATAAAGGGTTTGTTCTCAAACAACACCTTCACATTCCCCAGTTGCATCTGCGCCATCATGCTGGCCACACTCCAGGGCGTGAAAAACTGGCCCCAGTATGTGTCCCCCAGCTCCAGTTGCATGAACACACTGCCCAGAAAGTCGCAGAATCCCTGCTCCAGCCCCTCAATGACATGGGCAAGCAAATGCGCAATGTTGATAACATCCTGCTTTTCATAACCACTGACGATTCGCAGATACTTCTGTTCCCGGGCCTCACTGAACTGAAGCCGGTTCTCCAGGGCAATCACACTGCAGCTGACAAAATCCTCAAATACCTTATGGCGTTTGTGATAACGGGCAGTCTGATTAAACAGCGAAATAAAAGCTTTCTGATGGTCGATAAAGGTGGCCATGTGAATCTCCGTTAAAAACAGGGAACACACGGCCCCGGTGAGGAACAGGTGTTCCCCTTCAGGCTGAAATGAAAGATGACAGGAAAAAACGGGTGCCACGAATGTGGCACCCTGAGGTTAGTTACTGGCCTGAAGCCAGCGGAACCGGTAAAGGCGCGGCTTCTGTCTGTTCCTCAGCGCGCTCCTCCACCAGATACAGCCGGGGCTGTGGAAGTGTTTCCCTGCCCGGCCATTCGGCCTGCGGGTCACTGTCCGTATGTTCACCACCGTCATAACAGTTGTAACCCTGTATGCCCCGGACAGGTTCGCTGTACCAGTGCCGTATCTCACAGTCAAACACCTTCGAGATTTCACCAACCAGCTCACCTGAAGGCGGATACCAGGGCGTGTCCGTCAGCAGCACCAGACTGCTCATCTCATCACGCACCCAGCGGACATTGTGACCTGATGGCCACTCCACACCGTATATCCGGCTGTAAAGGCTGGTCGTGGTGGAAATGCCCTGCAGCAGTCCACCTGAACCGTTCAGCTCTGTGGCCAGACGGGAGGGTATGACCATCAGCATATCACAGGGCTGCGCCTGCTCCGGGTAATCCGACAGCCGGCTCCAGCAGGCTCCGGCATCAATGTGTTCGCTCAGTCCGACCAGGCCAAACCAGTCAGAATACTGACAACGCATTAACGCAGTGATTATCTCCCGGGCATTTTCCGGCAGATTCCCCCAGCGGACTGCGCCAATACATGACTGGTGATAAAGGCGGTCAATGGTCTTTATCGTCTCTTCATCCAGTACGGCGTCTTTTACCAGCAGCCCCAGCCACTGTTCAAATGCCTGGTTAGCCGGAGATGACAACCCCGTACCGTGACGAACCAGCGCCGGATATGGCGGATACTGCGTCGTCCGGGTGGGTTTCACCAGTCCGGCACAACCGGCCAGAAACAGCTGTATACTCTGCTGTATGGCATGGCGGTAACGCGGTGTCTCACATCCTTCAATCCACTGCGTCAGCACATCCAGGCAGACTGACTTACCGGTAATTTCAAAACGATTCTGGCACCATTCAGACATGGTTTACGCTCCTCTTTTATCTGTCAGATGTAAAAAGAGGGCACTGTCCCGTGAGGAACAATGCCCTCACGGGATGAATGGCGGTCGGGTTCCCCCATCCGCCAGCGGTTCAGATTAAGCAACCGGTTATCAGGAATAACGACTGCAGAAGTTATACTCACTCAAAATTACACCCGTCACACCACGCTCCGGATGCGTTCCGGCAAATGCCATCAGTTGTGAATGACGCGTCCTGCAGAACCGCATCATCTCATCGTTACCCTTCAGGCAATGCAAATGCATCCGCAGAGACAGAATCCCGGTGGTAAGAATTATACCGGCAGCATCTGCAGTGACAGTGTAATCAGTTCCACGGAGCCCCCGAATTGTAAGGAATACATCTTCCTCCGGAGGCAAAGGCACCATGTAGCCACCGCCATCAGGAAACGCCACAAAATGCCATGCTTCACAGGGACAATCAGGCAACATTCTGTTAATCAGCATGTACCAGTACAGCTCCCCCATGTGAGCGTCATCACCAAACAGATATGCCAGAAACGCCTGGCGTCTTATAACGGTAACCTGCTCTGCTGATGGCATTTCTTTTACTGAGGCTGATTTCATACTGTCCTCCGGCATTACCACAACGCCAGCATCACCAGTGAACGACGCTCAAAATCAAACGTCTTCAGCGTATTGCTGACCCACGCTTTTATGTCATTCACGTCATACCAGTAGTCATCAGCATAGTCTTCACCCCGTAAACGCGAGTTTCTGACATAAGGAAACAGGCTGTGGCAGTTTCCCGGCGTCAGCATACTGAGGTCACGCAATAATGCAGCCAGTGACCGGCGTGTTACAGGGAAAGTATGCTGCTCATCCGAAGCATCAGTATGGTTACGGAACCATGTCAGAAGCGGCATCACCTTACGGAAAGCCCCCACTTCCTGATGTTCCTGTGTTTCCACAACGGCACCATTCTGATGGTTATCACGAGCCAGAAAGTAAATATCGAGTCCCATAACAATTCTCCTGAATAACGCAGGGACTCTCCCCACAGGGATATGTCCCTGCCGGGGTATATGAATGACGGAATACGCAATGGCGTTATTCCGGGTAAATGAAAAGAAACAACGGTGTTCTGTCAGTGTCCACCGGCAAGTGCACGCAGCCAGTAAAGCTGATGTTCAGCCTCTTCCAGCACTGACCAGTCATCCGGGGATAACTGTCGCCCCTGACCGGACAGAAACTGCAGCAGCAAACGGTCAAACGCATCTCCCCTTACCGGGGTGGTTAATACAGACTCCGGAGCAGAAAAATTCTCATGCCCCAGGTACCGTTTTATCCATTTCAGCGGCAGTGACCAGCTGGCACCACCGGCAGTGGAATGAATGCGGAAACAATCCGGACACAGATTGTGCAGCAGTACAAACACCGTACGGGCAAAGAAATCCCCTGGCTGGCGGCCAAAATTCAGCTCCTTAAGAACCAGAATGTTCTGACGATGCTCCCGTTCAATGGTGACATTCACCGACCACAGCCCGTCTGCAGACCGGCTGTAAAACGCCAGAATGTCCGTTACCGGAAACAACTCAGACGCCCGGATCAGGGAGCCGAAATACGCATTCTGCGGCCGTAACGCCTCCGGCAACTGCCAGAAGGTTTCTGTTACAGCCAGAACAAAAGCATGCCACTGCTTTTCCGGTATTGTGGCTACCTGCTCAAGGGTATATACCACCGGCTCACGGGCCGGACGTGAAGATAATTCAGACATGGAACATTCCTCATAGTCAGATTAAAAATAAACTACGGGGAATGCCTTCCTGACGGAGAGCACACCCCGTCAGGGTCAGGTCATGAACTACATTATGTCGTGCCGGGCAAAACAGGCATCCGCTCCGGCCGTCAGCTTTCCGGTACTGATACTGTCAGTCCGGATTTCATGATTAATTTCACGCCCCGGCGCCATCAGACTGTCAAACGCCTGACGGGCCTGAACTCCCGGAGCAGAAATGTTCTCCTGCTCCAGGTCATACAGCAGCCGGCCAAGCGCCTCGCCGGTATCCCACAGATGCACGCAGACCAGTGAATGCTCCGTCTCATCATCCGGCTCCGGGGTAATACCCAGCCGTTGCCAGGCGCGTAACCGCATCAGCTCACCTTCCAGCTGGCTGATATGCGCCAGCAGAGCAGACTGCGTCTGCAGTGCTGAATAATGAACAAGTAAGGGTGAGTACATAATGACCTCCGTCTGTTCCGGAAGCCCTGTCCCTGACGGAACAAAACTCCCGTCAGGGAAAACACCGGCGCAGACACACGGTGCAGTAAGTAAAAGTCCCCCTTCAGTCTGCGTCGGAAAAGTCAACACAGGCCTGCTTCAGGATGCCGGCTACACGTTGATTCAGACATTCAGTCCAGCCATCGTTCCATCCACGCCCCCATGGATTGTAGATATCCTTCCAGCCGCCTTTGCCAGCGAGCTGTACACATCACGAAGTATCGCCATACCTTCCAGTTGATAATCACACCACGCACGAACAGCCGACACTGGTGCGATTACCCGAAGAATGGTGCAGACACGCCATACAACAACGCAAGGGAGTATTAACAGACTATTCATGTGTTCACCTCAGAGACAAAAAATCACGGGAACACACCTGCCCTGCAGGAAGCGTGTTCCCGACAGGGTAATAAATGATAAATCAGCAGGGCTGTACGACGCTTTCATCCATCAGCCTGCAGACCAAACCGGTAACGCAGGGTGGTCAGTTGTTCCGCCATACGGCAGGCAGCATGCCAGGTCCTGCGAAGGGATATCCGCCCGGTAAACCGGTTCAGACAAATGACCTCACGCGGTAACGGCTGATACCAGCCAGTGTACTCGTTGCGGTGCATTCCCTGCCGGTAATACAGACAGGGTGTCCAGACACCGCCACGACGAAACATACAGACCCGCACACTCAGATTGCCGGCCGGATTGGTGTACCAGCGACTGTAATATGACAGGTTATTGCGTGAAAAAAACACCCGCAACTGAGCCGTCATTCGCCGGAAAAAAGAAGAGATGCCTGGTTCAGGGCACAAAATAAACGTTGACATAAAGACTCCTGTAAAAAGAAACGGGAGTCTTCGCCCCGACGGACAAAAACACCCGTCAGGGGACAGAAACATCAATACGGGATTAATGCTTCAGCTCAGTAGAACTCATTCGAAATCGCATTCGAAATATTCATTTCTGTCAATATAGACACACTGAGTCCAGCCATCGCGCCAGCCGTACTCCCATGGATTGTACTTGCACACACGTGCCTCCATCTCCATAAGAGCGCCCAGCGCATGGCCTTTCGCACATATATGCCACAGAAACAGCCGGAGAAATCCTGATTCCAGCTTTTCATCGCCGCTTCTGTACCCCAGATAATGTGCGAGGCCTTCGAGATAGCTAAACAGCCGATAAAAAGGTACTTTTCCTTCACGCATTTCTGCCGCCTTTGCCAGTGAGCGGTACGTATAACGAAGGATCGACATACCTTCCAGATGATACTCACACCACGCACGTGCAACCGACTCTGGTGCACCCCTCCCAAGAATGGTGCAGACAAGCCATACGACAGAATAAAGAAGTGTTAACAGAATGTTCATGTGTTCTCCTCTGATACAAAACATCACGGGAACACATCTGCCCTGCGGGAAGCATGTTCCCGACAGGGTAATAAACGACAAAACAGCAGGGCTGCACGATGCTTTTATCGCCAGCACAGTCGAAGATAAAATGCCATACGCCACTGCCATCAGACAGGGTGCATAACTGCCATGCGGAACACCCCGCACAGATTAAGTATAAAAAGCCCTCATCGTCGCGTCATAATGCGCTTTTTTTGACGACATTCTGCTCTCAAGAGCGCGCAGATTTGCCCCATTCACGTGGAATGCACCGTCCTTTCAGGCTCAGGAGGTGTTGAATGCAGCCACCCGAAGGCGTTCCTCACAGACTGCCGGAACATTGGTGGTCACCCGAAGGTAACAAAGTTAGCCTGTATATTTTTAAGGCACAAAAGATGGATGTCAAGCTATTCAACATCGATCCAAAAAGGAATATTATGTGTTCCCTTAACCGGTTTTCCCAGAGGAAAAACACAGGTACCTTTCATCAGTATTTTTCTTCCCGTCCGTCTGACATCACAGTCAAAATCTCCCACCACGTCAAAATAATCCGCAATCGACTCATAGATGTCCCATTCATCATAGATGCTCCATTTATCTGCTGTTCCTTCACATTCAAACTCAGCCTGATATCCAGAATCAATATATCGCGCCAGGTAGTGTGACCACAAAGGCGAATCTTTTGAAATCTCCTTTACAGAGATTATTTTCATTAAAATAGTACAATCCATGATATTTACCCACACAAAATCGATATAAGTTATTACTCATAGCCTAATAACTGACAATAAACCTGTTCAATATATCGTCCTCTGCCATCGCCATGACCAAGATCAATTGATGTCAGTGCAAGTGATTCCCTATAACTGTAACCATTCATAATATGATATTTCATGGCACTTGCGGCGTAACTGTACCGAAAACTGTGTGCGGTCTCATCTCCGCCCTTCAGTTCTCCATAACGTCGTAACGTATTAAGATAATAATCCATTGCCGACTTAAGATTATCTCTGTCTATCAGACGTTCATTATGCTCACTGGCATATTTGAGTGCGTAATTAACAGCATCAAGAACTTTATCCCTGTCAACAACCGTCGTCATTCTTTCCCGTCCCCCTTTCGTACCAAAAATCACTCTTATTTTTTCATCTCCCCGTTGTAACGCTTTTTTCCACGTCCGTAACGATTTGACCGACTGGACAGCTTCTTCATTTCTCAGACCGAGATAACGTGACAGTTTAACAACAGCTGCCACTCCTTTATCTTTTGCTTCCACGCGCTGAAGAATTTCCCGGAAACGCTCATCCGTAATTAATTTCTTTGTCCCTTTACGGCTTCCTCCTGAAATACCTAATGCCTTATTGCTGAGACGGGGATGTTCAGGATCTGCCATTTTATGTTTACCAGCCTGACGTAACATAACCCGTATTGCAGACATTTCATTTTCTCTGGTTCGCTTTGAAATATCACTCCTGCTGTTCATATATAATTCAATATGCCGCACTTTTACCTGCGCAGCAGAACTGATCTGTATATTCAGTTTAGCCAGTCTTTCCGCAAACCGGTGCATGATCCGGGAATAGTCACTCAGCTTCTTGAAACTCCCCCGATCTTTCCGGATATGAGCAACCAAATCCTGTTTCAGTAATTTTTCACGTCTGGACACAGATACCTCCTCTTTGTCTTAAACAGCTGTACGTACAGCAGATGAATTTTTCTGTTGTGCCGCGAACACAACAGAAAAATTCATCTGCATTCTCCCTGGCGACACGGTTAAGCGTTGCGATCCTTCGGGTAGTGAGTGCCTGAGCGCCAGGGTAGCGCAGACTGTTTAGGTATTGAGGGGTAACAAACCGGTGTTGCACACCGACTGCAGCATTCACTGTACCTGTTTCCAGGTCGCCCCCGATACCACCCCTAATAAGTGGTATCGCCGGTTCGGCATCTCACTACATAAAACTCCTTAAAAAAAATAAAATTCTGCAAGAAGAACGGTCGATGAACGTTATTCACGGTATCGTCTGTACGTTTGCAGAGAAGGTTGAAAAAACACTCTCACGTCTGGTCACTTCTTCAAATGTTAAAAAACATCCCGTGACGCGACGGTTTGTGCGGGTTCGTAAAGCAGACGCGCATGCGTCACTTTGTCATCGTTACACGCCGACAAAAGTGACGCCGCGCAGCTCCAAACTCCACGTACGCACGCAAGCAGCCAGATTTCAAATGGCCTTATGCGGTGTGTACAGTCGTAAGAAGCCCGGGGCGAATGCCCGAACAGATTAAAGACGTCAGTCCGTTGTTTACGGACGACTACAGACCGATCATAGCGGTACTGAATGGAAGTAAAAAAAGCCCTCATCGTCGCGTCATAATGCGCTTTTTGTGACGACATTCTGCTCTCAAGAGCGCGCAGATTTACCTCATTCACGTGGAATGCACCATCCTTTCAGGTTCAGGAGGTGTTTAGCTAGCCACCCGAAGGCGTTCCTCACAGGCTATACGGAACATTGGTGGTCGCATAGCGACAATTATTGCGGGGAAAGATTAGCAAGACGGACTTTTATATGTCAACACCCTTACAGGAGAATTTTATTTATAAAAAAGGCCGGCTAACACCGACCTTAGCTGTTATATCAGATATGATTATCTGAAGAAGAAGGTATTTCAGTCTCAGATACATCTCTTATTTTTTCGGGAACTGCATCAGCTATTTTCTTAAGCTGCTTATATATATTAAACATCAGAATAACCATCTCACACCCAACTCTCAAACCTATAACACCAAATACAAGACCAATAAATCCTGCAAAGAAATTGGCGAACATTCCTATGACGCCGCCAACGATTGTGATAACAAGAAAAATCCAATAGATAACTTTTATTATCTTTGGAGTAATCATCTCATCAAATTCAAGCCACTGCCGCAAAGTATTATTCATATATCAACCTCTACATATAAAACCAACTACTCTAACAAAATAATACAAGCTTAAGTAAAACAGTTTCTCCTCACTCCTTATTTTATCCGCCATTAATAAATTATATTTGTCAATTGAAGAACAGTACTCTGTTATCTTTTGCCCTCCAAATTCAACCGAAATTAAACGACAAAGTAGCAAACACAATAATAAACAAACTAAGAACAATTTTCTTTCTGATAATTACATCCCATCATCAAACCATTACTCCTGTCCATAATGTTATCTGACTCTTCCTTCTGCCACATCCTTTACTCGCTTAAATAACGGCGCAAGCGTTGCTTCTTTCAAATGCCCTGGAGCCGGTGATGCGTACGTTATATAAAGACGACTCCCTTTACCATTTTTTTCAACTTCAATGGTAAGATGATCATCAAACTGACCGCCATCCCAGTCACTCCCCATTTTGTAATAGCTACCAGGCATCGCATCCCATATATGTCCATTATCTTTTATTGCCGAAGCCTGCCATTTCCCATCCGTAGTTCCATTATTACGAATAGCGTCAACTTCCTCATTCGAATAAAATTTATAGTACCGTTTTAATCTTCCTGCAGCTGTATCAACATCAACGGGGATCTCCGTTACATTTTCCCGTTTATCCCTTTTAGTCGGCGCTTTCTGTGACAGCCACGGCATACCATTATCAGCAGTTGATGAATTATTACCGCGTAATGCACCAGTCAAAGCAAAGGCACCATCACTGATTTTCTTGTTAACTGCAGCAATCTCATCAACAGAACAGGCGGTTAACGTCAGACATGAGACACAAACAAATAACAATTTTTTGCTCAACATTTGCACCTCTTTTTAAGATGTTTATCAGTAGATTCTGTATGGTTTTTCACCTATATTTATACAAAAATAGCTTATGGGTTGAACATTAAATTCATCTCATTGGACTGAAAATTAGGAGTTTTTCATGACGAGCAACAACAATGCTGCTTACCTCAGGGGAAGACGAATTGCAATGCGATGGAAGCGTATCAAAACCTTTCTCTATCACATTGATATGTTTTGTATAAATGTAGCCCGCAAACATCACCTGCCCGGCTGGACTGGTCGCATTCCTGTTATGTTGCTGTTAACGGTCATCGCAATCTGTGGCATTTTCAGCCTGTTTGCAGCGTCATGCGGTTTCTTCCTTATCGCAGCCCCTTTCTGCCTTATGGCAATGATGAAAAATTTTCCAGAAATCGCATCCACAGACGATAACGAAAAAGATTTGTGGTGGTGGGAACAACAAAACAGCTATGAAGTACATGGAGCTCCATACAAAAACCCCGGGGATAAATAAAACCACGCTACTTAACTTGTAGCGTGGCGACTTCAGCATAGTTATGATTTTTTGATCATTTTCATGGCATTATCCGCTTCACTCGCAATTTTACCCTTGCTTTGCATGGTCATCTGCATTCCTTTATCTGTCGAGCTAATAACACCTTCCCCCCCACGTGACATTACATTTCCAACTACACTGCCAATATTCACTCCAGCCCACGATAATGCACCAAGCCAGACTGCTGGTAACAGTAAGAACATGCTTCCTACCACCATGGTCAGAATTGTGTCATCTGATGTGTTCTGAAAACCGGCAAGATTGGCCATACTGTGAGTATCCGAAAAATACAGCGCAGTAAACATGTTTGAATCAACCCACCGGGTCAGCTCCCACCAGAACGTCAGGAAATTGGTCGCAAAAATCACAAATGTCAGCGTAATCACCGTCTTTATCTCGTACGCCGCAAACGCCAGAATCAGCGGCAACATCACGTAAATAGCCATCAACAGGATCCCCTGCATCATGGGTAATGCCTGTCGCATTGAATCCAGTGCAGGAAAGGCCAGCACACTTCCCACGCCAGCCCCAACAGTGGAAACTGTCCGGTTGATGGCATTAAAAAACGTAAAATCTGCATTCCCGCCATAACCGGCATAGGCCCTGCCCCCATGCGACACCGTCATGTTCACCGGACTGACCAGACGGCGTATCACCGCTTCTTCATACTCCTTGCCCGTATTCCCGATCATTTTCATCGTAGCCGACAGACGCAGCCACATACCGGGATCGGCCTGTTTCATCACCCTGCTTTTCAGCCCGACATCCGCCTCATTCCACCACTCATTACAGGTCGGGTAACCACCACGACCTGTGTTTGGTCGCCCACTGTCCCTGGCCTCATTCCACGGGAATGCACTTCTCGGCATCTTCGACTGCAGCGCATTGTAATAACGCGACTGGAATGTCCTGCTGCCAATCCACTCAATATCCCGCAGCGTATTTTTATCCGTTGTCATTCCCTGATCCTGGTGCTTCCAGCTGTACAGTGCCAGTGAGTAGCAGTCGTTGGTAAAATCCTGCAGCTCTTCAATCAGTGCCTTGTTATTGAGCCGGGTATGCTGAACCTCGAAGCGCATCTGCCGCATATCCGGCGTACAGGGAATGGACGCCACGGCAGCCTGAGTCACCCCTTTTGAAAGTTTGTGCACCATCAGCCACCACAGCGGGATCTGCGCCGTTTTACCGTCCATGCTGGAAATCACGCCTGCATACCCGGTCTTATCCGGTGCCTTCGGCGTCCATGTTCCACACTGCTTCGCCCGGTTGCCGTCATACTCAATAGTCCCCAGACTGACATTAACCAGAGGCACACAGCAACTGATAATCACAAAGAACCCCATGTACAGAGCATGTTCAATACGGGGCAGTGAAAGCAGCCCCTTATTCCCCTCATCCTCCCCTTCTTCCCTGACCCGCAGCCAGATCCCAATAACCTTAAATACCAGCGGCAATGCAAACAGCCCGGTCCCCAGCAGCACATTCCACAGGCCGTTATTAATCAGCCAGCCCAGCAGGGTCAGAAAATATTCAAGATAGCTGTTTGTTGTCATCATCAGCCTCCCTGCGCCTTCAGCAACGCGTATTCACAGACCAGAATAAACGCCACACTGGCGCAACAGATACGTATCAGTGGCTGGCGGTATTCCGCCCGGAATCCCAGTGCATGCACAATACGCCAGATACCCCAGCCCAGCAGGATATAAATGAACAGACGCCAGATCAGCCAGCCAGAACGGTGAGCCCTCATCCATTCACTGAACGCAGATACGCTCCCCGGATAACGAATGGCAACATCTGCGATAAACAACGCCAGCACTATAAAAATCAACATTGCACCGCTCGTATATACGATTTTTTTTAGTTTTTGTTTTTTGTTATCTGTTTTCAGACGCTCACTCATCCTCATTTCTCCCCTGCTCCAGCTGGTTAATACGGGTATCTGTGTTATCCGCACTTTCCGTCTGCGGGTTAACGCCAACACGCTGATTTTCACGCTCAATAATGGTCAGTACGCTGTTGCGGGCCAGCTCACGCTTCAGCTCCATCTCGTTTTTCAGTGCTGCAATCTCCCGGTCCAGCGCCTCAATACGGCGACTTCCTTCTTCAATCGCGACATCCTGCGCTGCAGCATACGGTTCAGACATCCCCGTCATAATCATTCTGCGCATCAGCAGTGCCGTCTCCACCGTATCCGCCATTGCCAGTTCGCCGGCCAGACGTCCGGTCAGTGCGGCATTATCCGGATCCCGTTGCAACGCCTTAATCACTCCGGCCGTTACCGTCAGACTGCCGGACCGGAGTTTGGCCAGATTCGCTGCCGTCGGTTTTTCCGTGCCATTAACCAGCTTCACCAGTTGTTCTGTATTCACTTTCACCGCTTCTTCCAGCATCGGCGTGAACCCGGTTCCTGCAACCGCCACTCCCGGCTGTTGGTCTTCATCCCCGCTGGTACACTCCGCTGCGTTCCCGCAGGTCCGCATGGAACGATCACCCAGCACTTTCACCACCGCCTTTGCCGCCTCTTCAGCATTACTGAACTTACTGCAGACACTTCCGGTGCAGCTGGAGGTTCCGACCGTTGATGTACTGGTAACCGGCAGGTTATTCATCATGTTAAAGCCCGCTGCGGCCAGATCATGTGTGGGGCGAATAGCCGACTGCCCGGCACCACCACGGGCCTGACCGCCAATCCATTTCCGGCCTTCTTTCCCGGTAACCTTACGGCCGGCATCATCCCCCCGGACGGCATCACCATCCCCTGAGTTCACAATTTTCTTGTACTCATCCAGCATTGCTGCCTGTGTCCACTTACTGCTGTCCGAAAACTCCATCATGCTCTTCGCCATGTTCTGGCAGTTCAGCTGTGCCTTGTCGAATGCTACATTTGCCTGTAATACCCCGTTAGTCAGGGCGTCATAAAGTCCCGGATTAGCCCGCTGGATAACCATCGCCGGCAGGCTGGCCACCGCGCCCGTCGCCCCCTGTATCACATCCCCCATCAGGTTTTTAAAACCGTCCGTTACCCCGTTCAGCTGATTGCTCACCGTGGTTTTCAGGTCAAAGTTGCCGCACATCAGATTGCTGCTCCAGCCAATATCCACCCCGAGCTTCTTCATGTTGCTTCGGGTTGCCGGCTGCGATATCACTGACCCGCCCCCCAGGGTGTAAAACAGTTTGTCCGAGATGGCACCGTCAATGGATTTCCCGTACCCGATGGCGCTGTCATTCACCTGTGGCAGGGAGAGACCGAACGTACCGCGTTCATTCTCCGCCGCGCCGGCCATTGTGCTGCAGGCCAGCATGACTGCCAGTGCCACGACATTTATCAGTTGTGGTTTATGCTTCATGATTTGCTTTCCTCTAAAAATTCGTACTGCCCAGAAATTTCTGGCCCCGCTTTTTGCAGCAACTGTAGGGACGCCACAGGGCAAAAGCGGCATTACCGTCCTCCGGCGCGGCATGGCTGCCATCCGGAAACACGGCGCAGGATGAAGAAACAGAAGGGGTCAGGCGCTGCCACTTGTGATTACTGGTGCCGGTATTTTCTTCCACCGCATCCGGTGGCCAGTAGCCATCCTTTTTTCGGCCTTTCAGCGACTGATAGACGTGAGGTTCTCCGGTGCGTGTGATGATGTCCGCCACCCGCTGGGCAACTAGGGCTGCCGCTTTGTCATCATCGGTCTGGCTGACAAAACCGGAACGGGGGTAGATATTTCCCCACATGTCTGCATTACGCTGACTCCCCAGCTCCCGTCTGCCGGGTATCATGGCTTCGGGATACAGGGATTCAGGCATGCCGGTGCGCCAGGCAAGAGTGTCCAGTGTGCTGAGAAAATAAGGTTTCAGTGGAGTGGCAGCAGACTCACACGAATACCCGGGAATGCTGCCCCCGATAAGCAACGTGGCCGGATGTCCCAGCGCATCCGCGTATTTGAAACGGATGGCGGATTTACGCTGTCCCGGTAATTTCATATCTGCCGGGTTTCCCCCGCCGGCAGACACCCCGGCAATCCCGCTGCTGATGGCGTTCTCCACACCGCCGGATGCCTGACTGACCAGAGCCATCTCCTGCCAGGGATTACCGCCCGGTGCGGTATAAGTGGACACCACCGCTTCAGGAATAAAATGTGAAACCTTCACGGACGTCCGGACCTTACAGCCAAAGGGCGTACAGTACAGCCAGTAACAGATACCACTGACCCGCCAGCTGATGCAGCTCTGAGAGACAGCGCTGGCCACTATCTGTGTCGTATTCGGGGAAGCGCCGGCCACGGAAACAGTCGCTGTCCACAACAAAAATGCGCCGGCATAACGTCGTGTTTGCAGCTCCGTCATGGCTGACCTCCCTGACTCCTGAGCCGCTCAGCCTGTGCCACATCGGTGGTGCCGTATACCACTTCCCGGTCGTCGAACACCACCGCAGGGTATTTTTTAAGTCCCAGCGACCAGGCGTGGGTCACCAGGCGGTAACGTTCTGCAAGGTCAGCCTGTGCAGACGACCATTCAGGGGACTGCATGTGCTCACGAACAACAGCCTCAGCGGCTTCAGGGTCAGCCGGCAACGGGCCGAAAAAAGCGTCCTGCAGTTGCTGTGGCCCGTCGAGTAACACGACCTGCACTTCAGGAGGCAGGTTAACCGGCGGATGCTCCGAATCGGTATAAACAGTGGTGCCGGCAACTGATATCACCGGCAGAGCAAGAAAGGAATACAACAGATTCCGGTACATGAAATAACTCCGTCAGACAAGACATGTCTGACAGCGTGCTCAGAACCACCGGGAAGGTCATCAATAAATTCAAAACCGGAAACTGAAAATTAACGATGAAATGAAGAATTAAGATTTTTTCTGATATTTTTCATTGCCCTTCTGTCTGAAAGGCAACAAAATAACAAACGGAAGTATGCTGTCCCCAAAATCAGAGAGTGTTCTCTCTTTTTTGACGACCTGGAAATCTGACACGAGAGGGAACACTCTCATCCTTCGGGATAAGGCGTTATCACGTCTCTTTTAACCTCATGAAGCTGACACCCCCAGTGATAACGCTTTATCCCAAAGCATCCTCCCGAATTCTGGTATTATCCATAACAGAGCCAGCCATTAATAAATCAGACAATAATCGGAATTGTTTTCTCATTTTTCTGCAGATATGAGAATTTTCGGATTTTCGTCAATCCCGGACATAAAAAAAGCCGGGCAGATATGCCCGGCAGAGACCTCAACGTCTCAACATAAGGGATTATTCATCAGTTTGCATGCCCTTACAGTATCACTGTAAGGCAACACAATATATCAACCAGTCAAAGTCATCGTCATTATTACCAGTATATTTTCAGACTTTTTCATCCACAATACTTTCACAATAGAAATTTTCAATTCGGGTTTTAAGCATACAGGTCTGCTCCGGTTCTTTGGGAACAGAGAACATCTTCTCGCACTCAGTACGAGTCATTTTACTTCCGGAATAACGGGTCCAGAATACCGGTGGATTGCCGGGCTTCATTATCGTTGCCGTAATTTTATAACGAACCGCCATACATCATCTCTGCAATCAATATATCTTCGACTGAGCCATCACCTGTGACGTAAGCGCGAAAAAAAGTCAGCGGGACGGCAATGACTCATGCGAAGACACACTAAAAAGAGCCCGCCATTCCTGCGGGCAAAACGTCCTGAGTAATGATAACAATGAAACAACACAACCCGGGAAATTGTGCCCGGGCTTTCCGGGATTTTTCAATCCGCTGTATGGGTCCACCACATATTGCAATTTTTATTCTCTTTTAAAATATATTCCACGGGCGTCATTAGTGCGAGCGCCTTGTGGGGTCTTTTGCTGTTATACAGCACCAGATATTCCGCCAGCTTCTGGTTAAATAGCGCCAGATCTTCAAAGAGTAAAATCTCATTAAATTCAATAAACTGCTCTCTTAACGTCCGGTTAAAACGTTCACAGATAGCGTTCATTTTTGGCGTGTAGGGATAGGTCCAGAGGTGTTTGATAGCGGCTTCCTGCAGCGTTTTGTCGAAGTTTCCCAGGAACTCTTTTCCGTTATCTGTGATTATCTGGCTGATACCGACCGGGAACAACCGGGCTGCGCGGCTGAAGAAGTGATTGACGATATCACTGTTGAGTGACGGCACAGCCAGCGCCAGCGCGTAATTGCTGCATTCGTCGATCATGGTGATGACATAGCGACGCAGTTCGCCCATTCTGAGCTCAATGGCGTCCATCCCAATGAGCTCACCTGTCTTTACCGGGCGGTAGTGCTTTGGCCTGCGGGGTTTGGCAGACCGCTTTTTGACAAGCAGTGCCTTCCCCCGCGATCCCAGACGCACAGGTATCATCCGCATTTTATCATGTGCGGCAGCGATCATTCTGCCGACGGTGGAAACACTCGGACAGGCCAGATAGCGCTGTTCGCACCAGGGCTTCAGGCGAACAAAAATCTGCTCTTTACCGAGGTTCGGCAGCTCTGTCCTGAGGCGTCGAATCTCTTTCAGCACATCGGGATGCCAGTGTTTTTTTCGTCGCACCAGAGGTGCCTTACTGTGCGGGATTAGCCCCTCAGGTCCTTCCTTGTTCAGTAACTGACGCCACCAGTAAAGCGTGCGGCAGGACACGCCAAAGGCTTCAGAAGCTGCAGAAATACCGTGTTTATCCCAGAAGTGCAGAGCCTTCATTCTCATTGTTGCTATATCAGCCATCACTGAAAGCCTCAACGCATAATCGGCCGTTTGGTAGTACTTAGGATAGCCAACCATCAGATGCTGCATTTGCATAGTGCAATCTCCCCTTACTTATCCGGAGGCAATTGCAATATCTCTGTGAACTTACACAATATTCTGGTTTGCTTTTCAGATTTTTTCATTAACTCCGCCAGCAGACTCCCGGGAAGCGACTTAATCTGAGCACAACGGCCCCGGTCAGTACGCAAGCCAGAACCGCATCAAAGTAAATGTACATCCCCTTCACTTTAACCCGGCCAGCCACAGCAGCAGATAACACAAATCAGCGGCATCGGTCACCGGAATATACCAGCGGGGATGTGCATACTCCTCCTCCGACGGCCAGCTCTCATGACCGCTCACGGTCAGCAGGAGATTTACCTGCCGGCCCGACCGCCCTTCCAGTGTCACCGCCACACTGCTGTTCACTCCCACACGCTGTGGCTGGCAACAGATACGCGTCACCTGCCCCAGCTGCTTCTGCAGATGCCCGCGCAGACGCTCAAGATTATCCAGGGTGGCACGACTGGCTCCGGGCTGCCCCTGTGGCGGCAGCACAAACACACTTCCGGCAGGGTGCCCCTGTGACAACTCTTCCGGCTCCGGATATTTCAGGCACAGCATCGTTTTACTCCCCGTCAGTCAGCCCACGCAACCTGTCCAGCTTCCGGGCCACATGAAATGCCGCTTCCAGCTCGCTGCACTGATGCACTTTCATTAACGCCCGGCGCTCTGCTTTCTCTTCCTTCTCCGTCATCCCCAGCGCCAGGTAAATACTCGGGGGCACCACCCGGAACAGCGCCTCCACCTTCTTCGCCAGCACCACCCCTTCCGTGTAACACCCCGACAGTTTGCCGGCTGACAGCAGCACCGCTTTCTGCTCCTCTGTCAGGGCCTTAAAGCGGGCAATGTTATTCACTTCCTCCGGTGGCATGGTCAGACACACCCACCACTCGGCCATATTCAGCATCTTCTCAGCGACATCCGGATAGTCCTTCAGGTTCTGCGTGGCCAGCCACAGCCAGGCCCCCAGCTTGCGCCACATTTTCACCACCTTGGTCATGTACGGGGACAGCAACGGATTCACCGTCACAATGTGTGCCTCATCCACCGCAAACAGAATATCCCGCCCCAGATACTGGTCACGCTCCGCGATGTTGTTAATCATGTTGGTCATCGACACCATGGTCAGCGCCATCTGGGCTTCATACCCCTCACGGGCCAGATGCCCCAGGTCAATCAGCGTCACATCCGCTTCCGGCCACAGCGCACCTTCCCGGTTAAACAGCTCCGCTTCAAAACTGCCCGGCTGGGTGAACATCCCCAGCGCTTCCGCCATCTCTGCCGCTTTCGTCCGCCGGAGTTCATTTCGCTGACTGTCCCGGGAGATTTCCCACAGTGCCGACTGCAAATCCGCCGGCAGCATCTGGCGTCCCTCCCGGTATGTGGTGTGCGTGGCCATCAGCAGGGCTTCGCGGATCATCGCCCTGTCCGCCCGTTTGAGTGCCGCCTCTTCCTTCGGATCTCCTCCGGTGATCATCATGCGGGCAGAGATCTCCATTTCTCCCAGGATATCGCGCTGGTCCCCGTTCTCATCCTGCGTGTCATCATCAATCTCCGGCAACGCCTGTTCATCCACATCCTGCAGGCTCTGTCCCTGTGCCACCAGGTGATGTGCATCCGCAAACGGTGGCAGGCTGACACCGGTGCCCGGTTTCACGCTGATTTTGTTGACGCTCAGCCCGAGGCTCTCAAAATAATCCGCCAGCAGCCCGAACGAGTTCCCGGCTTCAGCAATAAAAAGACGGGGGCGATGTACGGCCATGATCTGCGACAGCGAGGAGCACAGCGTGGCGGATTTCCCTGCGCCGGTCGGACCAAACAGCAGCAGGTGCGCATTCTGGGTGCGGTCCATTTTATTCAGCGGATCAAAAGTCAGCACATCCCCTCCCCGGTTAAAGAAACTGAACCCGGGATGACCGGTGCCTGTTTCCCGCCCGGTCACCGGCAGGAGCCCCGCCAGATGCTGCACCCACATCAGACGCGTGTACCACTGCTTCCTGTCCGTATCCGGGTCAAAACACATGGGCAGCGCACGCAGCCAGCTGTTCAGTGGCCCTACATCAAACTCCGGACGTACTGGCTGCAGGCCGGCGCCCAGCAGTGCCGTGGTCAGGGCCACCCGCTTACGCTTCAGGCTGTCCATATCCTCAGCCCGTAACAGAAAACTGATCCCCGCCCGGTAAAGTTTGTGGCGGTTCCCCAGATATTCCTTCACGGTGGCCACATCCTGACGGGCACGAATGGACTCTGTGTTTTCCCCGACCGCATTTTTTGACAGCCGGGTGAAACGCTCCTCGAGTGTGTCCTGCGGCTGTACCACAATGGTCATGCACAACAGGGTGCCTTCAGGGAACGTATCCATCAGGGCATTCACCGTCTTTTCGCCCCGGGCCTTCTCACCGGTCAGCGTCCCTGCCTCCGGGGGTGTACGCAATTTCTCCACCACCACGGCGGCATGCGGAAGCCCGTCCAGCCACCACACGCCGTTTTCCGGATCCGACACCGGCGGCGTGAACCAGAGACTTTCCGCAAAGTCGGTCATCACCGGCATCATGCCCTCCGGGGTCTCCTGCGGTGCCGCGCGAGTGGCCAGACGGTACAGAGTGTCCCTGTCCACCCACGCCGGCCGGGGATTGAACAGCCTGAGCAGCCAGCCATGTACCTGCAGACCGTTCATACGGGTACAGCGCACCCCCGCCCCGCCCAGCGCCCCCACCACGCGTTCACACACCTGGTTCAGCATCGCCACCGGCGGCATCGGGTCATGGCTGTTTTTCCCGATACGGCGGTACACCACCATCCGGGTCCGTCGCTGCTGACCACGCCAGGGCTGACCGGTCACCAGCGTGTCCGTGAAAAGCCCTTCAGGACGGGCAATTCCCCGCAGATGCCGTTCCATCTCGCCCAGCCAGGCCTCTGTAAAAGCGGTGCGCTGCGCATGAGGCTTCACATACCCCTTCAGATGGTCAAGATACGCATCCACATCATTTTCATCCTGACAGAAGAACTGCACCACCCAGGGGTGGGTGTCGTATTCATCAAAGCTGTCCTGCAGGGCATCCTCCACCGTGTCACGGATTTGCTCAAGGCGCTCTGCCGTGCGCCCTTCCGTGGCCGCCGGTGTCACCTCATACACAGCGCCGACAGACACCCCGTCATCCAGCAGCAGGCACTGCTCTTCATCCAGATATTCCACCCAGGGCAGAAAATCAATAATGGACGGGGCCGCATGGTAAATCTTCGCCTCTTCCCGGCGCGTCATTCGCCCGGGGCGGGTCAGGTTACAGTGAATACCGGCGTCACCGGCGCCGGTTTCATGCGCACACGCGGCTGATGCCACTGCCTGTACAGGCGCTTCCGTCTTTACTTTCTTTTTAAACAAAGGAAAAACCATCAGACTGACATGAACGCATCCCGCCTGTCTGACACAACAGACTTTCAGCGTTCCTCCCGAAAATGCGTTGATAAACTGCCGGCATCACACCGGCACAGTCACTCAGCTCATCCGCCCGTCAGAACGCTGCCGTGCGTTCACCGGGCATCGCATACTGCGTCTGGCTGTAAAATGAAAACACCGTGCTGTAGCCCGGTACCGGTGAATTCCCCTCTGCAAGGTGCGGAAAGACATACATCACCATGTCCGGATTGGGCAGACGCGGAAACTGCTGGCTGATTTCACTCTCCTGTGTCCGGCTGTAACTGCGGTCCGTCTGCGCCGCGTCCTGCTGTTCCGTTTCTGTCAGCGGACGCCGCAGTGTGTCACGGGCTGCCGCAGCAGAACGGGCGCTTCCGCCGTCAGACTGCCCCTGCCAGATTTCCAGCATCGTCTGGTCCCCGGCGGGCAGCAGTTCCTCTTTTGATGTCGCACAGCCAGACAGTGTCAGCGTGACGGTAATCAGGGTCATTACAGAAAAAAAATGCTTCACGGTTTACTCCCTCAGTCCAGACCACCCTGTGCGTCCGCCTCTCCCGGCAGGGTGAACTCATAACGCACCTTACGGCCCTGGTCTTCGTAATCAATTGCCAGCTGGCGGGTAATGTGAACGGCCAGCCTTTTTCCCGGTGGCACATAAATGGCATCAAACGTCTGCCCGTAACGCTGCTTCACCCACTCTGCTGTCTCATTCATTCCGCCGGAAATCGCCTTACCCAGTGCCGCCTCCCCGGCACTGCCGGTCAGCGCAGAAGAAAGGCCGTTGACGTTATTCTGCGTGGTGTACTGCCCCTGACTCAGGGCCTCACCGGCCGCCCCTGCGGCAGACAGACCGAAAATGGTGGGCAGGTATGTGGCAGCATTGGACTTACGGGTGCCACTGATACACGGAATGCCATCCTCATCCGAAATCCAGCCAATGCCGCCGGTATTATTCCCGTTCTTCGTCTGCTGATTGCTGTTGGTGGTGCCATTCACATCCGGTGCCGGCAGCGTGCGAACCCGCCCGTCAGCAAACACAAAGGAGATACTGTTCACCTGGCCCCGCACACAGGAGAGCGTCCAGTCACCACTGGCGGTACCGGACACCACGGCCCCTTCCACATCCGGCAGTTCAATGCCGTTGGCAGTCAGGTTGTCCTTACCGATAAGCACCTTGAACGGATAAGGGTCTGTCACCGTGCCGTTGACCGGCACCCGCCCCAGCAAGGCTGTCATTGCCCGGCTCCCGACCAGGGTGGCATTCTCCGGCAGGGTGTAGACGGCCTGTGTGGTGGCCTGTTGTTTCTCGTTACTGTATCCCTTCACCTGCTGTTCATACGCCGCCTTCTGACGGGTCAGCGGGTTATCATCCAGAAAGGAGGTGGGGAAACGGGGACCACTTTTGCCCCCTGCCACATCCCGTGGGTCAGGCTGTGACTGGTCAGCCGGCGTCACCCACATCAGGCCATCGGCCCCCTGTGACACAGCGCTTCCCGGAGAACCACTCAGTCCGTCAAGCCCCAGCCCGAGGGGAATATCGCTGTCAGTATCTGCCTTACTGGTGCTCCCCTGCTGCGCCAGCTGCTCCGTCAGGGACTGCACCTTTGCCATCAGGGCGTTCTGCTCGTTCTGTAACTGGCGCTGCTTCTCCTCATAACTTTTCTGCAGTCCTGCCACGGCATCGTTCAGCTGACCGGACACATCCGTTCCGCGTTTGCGCAGTTGTTCATTCTCCTTCAGCAGTTTGCTGTTCTGTTCGTCCAGCGTCTGCTGACGTTCACGAACCTGATTGAGACGCCCGATAAGCGTGCGCAGGGTATCTTCCGGCGTGTCACCCTCAACACCCAGCGCCTTCAGTTCCTCCTGAGACAGAGTCCCCAGGACCTGCGTCTGCTGTGCTGACGGGTCTGATGACGGCGCTGAATCACCACAGCTTTTAAGCCCGATGAATACCCCACCCACAACCACAGCGGGCACCACAAATTTGACCAGCGTGTTGGATTTAATCTGCACGATTCACCTCCCCGCGGGTGTTGCCCCCTGTCTTACGGGCTGTGGTGACTTTACGTCGGACTGGCTCTGCGATAAACGCCCTGTCCGGTCTGCCCTCTGTCACCAGATACAGTGTTGTGGTGTCCTCCGGTGTACCGGCAGGTCCCAGCCAGCGATGCTGGAACGTGGCGGTCACAAAGTTTCCCTGCAGTGCCCTGGGGTCCAGCACCACCTTACGGCTGACCGTGTTGATGAGCTTCAGCGCCACCACCGTGCGTCCGCCGGCTCCCCATGCTGCCAGTGGCGTGACGGTCAGGGGCTCTGACGGATACAGGGTGGTGATGCGTCCGGGCAGATGATGACTGACCGGGTAAACACCCGGCACCGCCTCCAGAGTCCTGAGCGGGGCATACAGGGACTGGGCGGCGTAACGGGTCAGTAACACCGGCAGGGGTGCGCTGTAACGAACCGGCTGACGACGGGCCTGCGTACCGTCATCCTGTCCCGGTGCCCGCGACTGACCGGCGGAGGTTTTGCCGGATGAGGACGCCGGTTTCATCAGGTCAGTCGCCTGACTGACCGTGCTGACCTCACCGTCATACACAATACGTACCGGCTCAGAAGGCCCCTGTTCACCGGCGGTGACATCGAGCAGAATAATTTCCCCGGTCTCCACATCCTGCAACTGCAGCCGTGTCTGTGAAAAGGCACTGTCCGCCTTCAGGTACACGGCACCACCGGTACTCTGTACCCGCAGCTTACCGTTCAGTGCCGGCGGGAATCCCACCCGCACATTTTTGTCCGCAAAAATCACCCGCTCCTGCCCCACCTTCAGGGGTACGGATAACGGAATACGCTCCCACTTCATCAGTTCGTCAGCATGCAGCACAAACGGAGATATCAGTAACGGAAGCGCCGTCAGGCTATTCCGGAGGAAATGACGAACGGTAGCTACCATCACTGCGCACCTCCCGGGCCTGAAGACACCGGCGCGGCTTCCAGCCGTTGTGGTGTACCGCTGTAGCAGTCAAGTGCCAGCCCGAAGGGGTTATGCTCCGGGTCCCCCTCCCAACGCACCACTTTCAGGGGATAACGCACCAGCGCACGTTTGACCGGCTCGGCATGAAAATACTCATCCGCCACCAGATCCAGACGTACCAGCCAGTTATCCCGGCCCTGTACGGTCACCGGATTTTTGTTGTAGCGACCACCGTACCCGTGCTCAGGGATTTCATACACCACGCGCACGCGGTCGAGCAGTTCCCCCGCATCCTTACGACGGCGGGCATCGTTCTCCATCAGTTCACGGCATGACGGCGTCAGATAGGCTGACAGGGCATGAATTTTAGCCGGATAATCCACTTCACCGTTCTTCGGCCAGGCATTTAACTGCTGGAAGATATAAAAGGCGAAGGAGTAAACCGTTGACGGGGGAACTTCCCACCACGGACGGGTACTGCCGGAACGCAAATCCGGCGGGTTATGAATGGTCAGACGGCTGGGAGCAGTCATCCAGCCAATACAGGCCAGCAACAGAAATCCTGCCAGTACGGCACTGATAATGCGCAGGCTGCGGATATGCTGGTCCCTGTCCTGAAGGGCGTGACGAAAACGACTCATAAAACTCTCCTTACCGGCCGGGTACGGCGCAGGGACCAGCCCTGCGCCACCATAATCAGCGATGAACGGCCCATACCGGCACGACACTTTTTCTCCTCCAGCCGCTGCCAGAGCCAGTTATCCGGTTTGCCGCGTTTCATCCGGGTGATCCAGCTTCCGCCAAACCAGATCAGCAGCAACGGCGTGACCATCATCCCGGTCGGGATCATCACCCAGCCGGTCAGCGGAAGCAGCGGTAACGGCCAGAGCAGGCCGAGAGCGGCACCGCTCAGTGCGGCCAGCCCCAGCTCCGGCGTGGTGAAGCCCCGGAACACGGCCGGCTCCACATTAAGGCGATCGGGTAAAAAATGAATGGTCTGCATGGGCGTATTCCTTACAGAATGATGGAAGCCGATTTGGTCAGCAGCCAGATCACCGCAACCAGCAGAATCACCCCCACCACCACAATGGCCCCAAACTCCGTCCAGGTTTTTTGTCCTTTCTGGACTCCCGCAAACGTGGAAATTGCGGAATTCGCCACGACAATAAACCCAATGGCGGAGATAATCAGACCACCCAGCACCACACCGTCCTGAGAATACCCTTTAATCTGTCCAAACAGACCGCTGCCACCGCCGGAGGACGGGGGCTCCATGGTGGGCAGATCAGCCAGCGCCGGTTGCATACTCATCCAGAGCAACAGACACAGTGAGAACACGGCCTGCCACAGGCGTAACAGCATTGTGTGCGGCAGAGAAACAAGACGTTTCAGAAAACGAAAACACCACTTCATAAATACAAAATCCTCATAATCATGATTCAGATAACAACTCACCTCAGCTGGCAAACATCCAGATACTGAGAACCAGCAGGAGAGTCAGCCGGATAAAAAAGCGCCCCAGCATTGCGCTGCGGACCTTCTCATTACTCCAGCCCGCCCAGACATCCAGCAGCGCCCAGGCCGCCCAGAGAAACAGCACAGCAAAAAGCAGCCCGAGTGACAGCAGATGCAGGGTACTGATATCCATTTCCCCGGATGCTGCTTTAAAGGCGGAGGACTGCACGGCAGACATGCCCATCAGGGACGCTCCCGCCGGTAGTGCCCGTTCACGGCTGACGTTGTGCGGGGCTGGGCCCGGGAAGGCGTGAGATAGCGGTCAATGCCATCACGAATGGTCTCCAGATCGGCACGCGCCCGGGGATAATCAAAGAAGTAACGGGATGACTCAGACGAGCCGGACTGCACAGCGGCCACCCGGGCCCGTTCCAGCGCCGCCTGCACCTGGTCAAGCTGGCGCATGGCAGTGGCCAGTTCATCCTGTTCAGCCGCCTGAACGGATATGGCAAAGGTGGAAAGAAACAGCATCCCCGCAGCACCGACCAGACGGCCGGCACGGCGAGATGATGCCGGAAAAGAACGCATACGCACCTCCTTCAGAGTTAAACGGTGCGTACAGAATGCGTAAGGGCAGGAGATGAGTCAGCGATAAACTCTTTTTATAAAATAAAAAATTAACCGTATTGCATATCAATACAGGCACAGGTTTTTCATTCCTGGTGATAACAGAATACAGATATTTAATTCAAACAAACCGCTGCAATTAACATGATAATTATCAATGGCGTGACAAATGAAATTTTCTGATTTCTGACATCCGGAGCAATTATTTTAAACAAAAGTCAAACAAAACAATGTTTCACAATTGACGGAAAAATAAAAAACAAACGAATATTTGTCTGAGTAATCAGACTGAAAGGAGTCATATTATTATGCGATTAAAGCTTCTGGTAATGGCATTATCTGCTCCCGTTGCACTCAATGCTCTGGCCACCACTGAACCTTTTGCTTTTACCCCTGAAAAGGTCAGTACAGAACTGAGCCTGGGAACACTGAGCGGTAAAACCAAAGAGCGTGTTTATGATCCTGAAAATGGTGGGCGAAAAGTCAGTCAGCTGGACTGGAAATACAGTAATGCCGCTATTATTAAAGGCACCATTAACTGGGATCTGCTCCCCCGTTTGTCTGTTGGTGCATCAGGCTGGACGACCCTCGATCACAAAGGGGGGAATATGGTTGACAGTGACTGGCTGGATAAAAACAAACCGGACATCTGGACACATGAAAGCAGGCATCCTGATACCCGCCTTAATTTTGCCAACGAATTTGACCTTAATGTCAAAGGATGGCTCTTAAATGAACCCAATTACCGCCTTGGCCTCATGGCGGGATATCAGGAAAGTCGTTACAGCTTCACCGCCAGAGGCGGTTCCTATATCTACAGTTCTGATGAGGGGTTCAGAGATGATGTTGGCACATTCCCAGACGGAGAAAGAGCCATAGGCTACAAACAGCGTTTTAAGATGCCCTACATTGGCCTGACGGGCAGTTACCGTTATGAAGATTTTGAACTGGGGGGCACATTTAAATACAGTGGCTGGGTGGAATCCTCTGATAATGATGAGCATTATGACCCGAGTAAAAGAATCACATATCGAGAAAAAGTCAAAGACCAGAATTACTACTCTGTAGCCATTAACGCTGGTTATTATGTAACGCCGAATGCAAAAGTTTATGTTGAAGGTACGTGGAATCGGGTCACTAATAAGAAAGGTGATACAGCACTTTATGACCATAATGATAACACTTATGACTACAGCAAAAATGGCGCAGGTATCGAAAATTACAGTTTCATAACCACTGTAGGCCTCAAGTACTACTTCTGATACTCTGGTCGGGCTGTCCGCCCGGCCTTTTGACACAGCTCCTCCTTAAGCAGACACAGTTAATCCCCGGAACTGGTTGCGTTCTCCTGCGCCCCCAGATGTTTCACCGTTAACATATAGCCCTGATAAAAATAAATGACTTCTTATAATTTTGTTGTAATCTGGGTTCTTTAAATTCATTTTTCCTGATGTAATTATATTACAACTGCCGCAGTGTATTCTTTTTATGGCAGAAATTGTAATGAAAAAAATAATTTTTCTGTTAGCACTGACTGGCATCTCAGTTTCTTCATCTGTTCATGCTAACTACCGATGGTTTCTTTTTGAGCCTAAGAATGATGTGTTCAGGGATATTGATGTCACTTATGACGATTATACCGTTTCGGCCACCACTTCCATGCCATCTTCACTGAGTGGGATTTCTTCAGGGAAAGTGATTCGTACTATCTGTTCCGGAGGCCCCGGAACATTACCCGCAGAACAACAAAAAACAGGATGGATAGCCATTCCCACACGAGAAATTCAAAGCGGCGGTTTGAAATTCAGGGCTGAACCGGTTCTGGGTGGAGGATGGGAAAGGCCTGTCTTCCCTTATCCCGCAACATACTCAATGGCAGTGAATCAGATAACCAAAAACACACCTTTGGGGGAGTGCTGGACTCTGGGAAGCAGCACTCTGGTCGACTGGTGGGCACCCGCAGCATCCATAAAAATGACCATTCCCAGACAATCCGTGCCTGCAGGTGTATATAATGTATCCATCCCCTATAAATACGCCTATGAGGAACACAAACACGCAGGTTCAACATATCCTGGCAGCAGCATTATTTCAGATGTTCTTTCTGTCCCGGATAAATATATTAATGCACGTGTTACAGTAGTTTCTAAATGCGATATCAGTACGAAATCCATAAATCTGTCTCACGGTGAAATGGCAGGCAGGCTTGCCGACAAAAACAAAACCCGACCCTATAACGTCAATCTTACCTGTCGTGAGGGAACTTCTGTCTCTGTAAAGCTGACAGGGAGTCACACAATATCAGGAAAAACTGAAAATTTTACCCGATGCGGAGATGGAGGTGTTTGTGAGCTGCTCTTTAACGACGGAAACGGAGATAAATATAAAGACACATTCCGCATAAGCGGCACCAAAACGCTTGCCGTCACATCCACTTATCATCTGAACGATATCAGTCATCCGGTTGCTGGCTCCTTTACAGGAAGCGGGATTATGCAGATTCTCGTTAACTGATTAATCAGAAAAAAGATACTCATCAAACAATGGCGCATCATGAAGGCGCCATTGTTTGATATTTTGTTAATCATAAAGTGCCGTAAGGACTGAAACACCATATAATTCGCCGGCAGCATCGGATTTCCCCTGCAGAGTTGAAATCACCCTTAATTTACTGTTATCTATCACTGCAGAAACAGGGTTATCAGAATATTCTTTGTCTGATATTTTAAGCGTAAGTCGGCTACTGACACCATTCCCCAGCTCCACCTTTTGAGGCTGGAACTGAAATCTCACCCCTGTGGGTATCTCACATGATAAAGACAACTCTTTACTGATAACCTTGCTTCCGGAAACCACATCCGGGGTCATTGCCCCATGTTTTAATACCAGCTCATTATTCACTGATGTTATTTCACACTTATTTTTAATCGTAAATTCAAGAGAAAAATATCCGGTCACATTACTCGTCCCGACATTTCCCGCTTTCCATGTATCCTGAAAATCCCTGTTTGCATTACCATCCGTTGAGGAGCCCCATGCCAGTATATAGGGTACATCCAGCTGATATCGTCCCGAAGGAAGCCCGTTGCCTGATAAGGCTATATTTACCTGCCCGGCCCGAATAGCGGCATGAATTCGTTGCCAGACTCCCTGTGTATTAACGCCACACCCTTCATTTGTTTGCTGAACAAAAACAGCCTGCCACCTGTTATCTGTGGGGACTGTAATGACATTACCAGATAATGTCAGCGTCAACTGTGCTGAAGAACCTGGCAGTGATATTTGTTTAGGGACAGCAACGGAATAGGAAGAGAAACCGGCAAAATCTCGCAAAGACTTATAAAGAGAATCCTGACCACCACCATTCCATCGCCCATGGGTTTTAATATTTACCTTGTTAAACTGGTCCCCCACAAAAGAGCTTGTAAACCCAACATTATTCCCGACATAATGACCAACACAAATTGTGCTTGCTTTTACACCAAAACTGACAAAAAAGGCTGTCAGAAAAAGGCAACGAGAAATCAGCATTTTTCCTCCCTGCGACACAGAATCACAACGTATCAGTGAATGCGTCCGCGCTATGAAACTTCGTACACAAAAGATTACAAAAAAAATTTATGAAAAAAGTACTGACGTATTATTGTATTTGCGCTGTTACAGCAGTTAATTTAACAAAAAGCCATTAATTTAAATTCTGCTTATCAGCTGACTGACGCGCAGAAAAGGCTGTAACATGGCTTGTCTGCCGACACCCCGGCACAAAACCAGTTTTGCACCGGAGTGTCCGGCATCTGTGGATTATAAATACTTCTTGAAGGATGCCATGGTCACGGTGATGGCAACTCCCAGAAGCATGGCCGCCGGCCATATCAGCAGGTTCGGGTATACTGCCGTGGGCCAGGACATATAAAGAATACAGGGAATGTATATCGCCGGTTTAATGGACTTTCTGGCATGGTGATAAACAAAACTGGATTCATACGCAGCACCGTACCTGCGCAGGTCACGTCTTCCCAGACCCTCCACCACAGCCACCAGTGACACCATCACAAACAGGGGCACTGACAGCACCAGAATCGTCACCCGGACCAGCGTCACCACCGTCACATATACCGTGGCCATCAGGTAATCATGCAGGTAATGCGCCAGCCAGCGGCCCAGAGTATCCACTTCCTGTATCACACTGTTATCAGCCGAAGCTCCCTGCTTCATCCAGGCCATAAATCCGCTGTCCACAAACAGCCACTGGTACGCCGTGGACACCCACTTCATCACCGTCACTGACGGCGTGGACAGCAGCAGACTGCGGGTAAACTCCGAGGATAACCAGCCCAGCTCGGTGTTCATGACCGCTTCACTGTGCTTCGCTCCCTGTTCAGGCCAGAAAAATGCAATACCCACGTACTCAATCAGCAGGCTCAGCAACAGGGAGGAGAGCACCATCCCGGCCAGTGCCCACGGCCACCCCCACAGCAGGTTATACAGCAGCCCGTGCCGGCGTGGGGGTTGTGCAACGTCAGGACGGTTCACATCACGACGGGAATCAGCCATGTCCGTCTCCTTCCGGCACATTCACGGCCGGGGCTTCATGCCACCACCCCTCTCCGGTGTGGTAATTACGCCGCATGGCTTCAGCCACTTTTGCAATGCTCTCCGGCATCAGCGCATCGTCCTTATCCGGCGCCGGCAGCGGCATCCGGATTTTCCACAACTGTCCGCCTTCCAGCAGAGCAAATGCCTGCCCCTTTGGCAGGGTGACGATATCCGCCGGCTCCAGTAAGGGAACCTTTACTGTACCAACGCGGTCCTGGGTGCTGGAGGTGAAATCCTGTCCGGACGTCACATCGGCGGTATCCTGATGTCCCGACACCAGTGTTTTGGTATAAATCTCCACCTGAGGCAGCTGACTGGTCAGCAGCTCTGCCGTCCGGTTCTCCCTGACACGCAGCATAATCATGTTATTGAAGTTACCCTGTACCTGGGCAGTTTTAGCCGCATTACCGATGCGGGCTTCAATATCCGAAGACGTCTGGGTATACGCCGTCACCTGCATACCGGCACCACCGCCCTTGTTGATGAGCGGAATAAATTCATCGCCCATCAGTTCGTTGAACTCATCACAGTGCAGGTTGACCACATTTTTACTCTCCCCGGCACCGGGTAATCCGGCATTCATACCGTGTTTGTAGATATGTCCGGCCACACTCACCAGGTCTGCAAACATGGAGTTTCCCACGGCACTGGCCACCTCACTGTCACTGAGTGCATCAAGACCGATATACACCACTGCCTTTTTACGTATCACCTGCTCCCAGTCAAACACGGGACGGGTATCGCTCATATCCAGGTAGTCCGGTGCCAGCAGCTCTGCCGTCTTTCCGGTGGTCAGTTTTTCCAGCAACGGCAGCAGGGATGCCACGATTTTATCGAAATAGGTCCGGTCATAACGTACCGCACTTCGCAGACCATCCAGTATCGGGTCATAAAGTTTCTTCCCGGCTTCACTGCTGAGCGCCACCTCAATGGCCCAGATACGCACAGCATCCGGCTGGTTCTGCATGGTCCGGGGCACATCATTCTCACCCAGCACATTCATGTTATTCAGAATGGCGCTTTCCAGTTCCGGCATCTGTTCACTGACCACCTTTCCGGCATAACGAATATAGAGGTCAGCAATATTATTCACATAGCGCATAATCAGCGTGTAATCCGGGCGTTCTCCCAGCGCCACCAGGGCGCGGGCAATGATATTGACAAAACGCCAGGCAAACTCCCGGAAAGCAGCACTGTTGCCTTCACCGGACAACTGCCCCGCCACACGGGTGGCCACTTCCGATACCCGGCCAAAACGCCCCACTGCATTATAGCGGGCAGAGATTTCCGGCCAGCCCAGATGAAAGATATAAAGCTCATCGCCCCTGCCGGCCCGGTGTGCTTCTGCCCAGACACGCAGCAACAGGTCAGCATCCCCTTTGGGGTCAAAGACAATGGTGACCTCTCCCCGGCGGATATCCTGTGTGACCAGCAACTCTGCCAGCCGGGTTTTACCGACACGGGTGGTACCATAAACAATGGTGTGTCCCACCCGCTCTCCCAGCGCCAGCGCCACATCCTGTTCATCCGGTTCAATACCATGCAGTGCCGGATTCCCGCCCACCGGCGGCAGGGGGCGTACCGGATTCAGCGGAGAGTCCTGACGCAAAAGTGCGCCCAGGCGGGGGACGGTATGCTCCGTTTTCAGCTCAAGCTGACGGGCCATCCGGTACAGCCAGCCCGGCTGAAGGTATCTGGCCACCTCCGGGCGCAACGTATCCTGAAGGCGCTGGGTGTGTTTCTGTGTCCAGCGAAATCCCCGCCCCAGAAAAAGGCGCTGACGGCTCACGGGTATCTGCCGGGTACTCATCACATAACGGGGCAGACGCCGCAGATTGCGACGGTAGCGGATGACCTTCATTCCCTGACGAAAACGGACCGCTGCCAGAACACCAAAACCGGCAGCAGTGGCATAACTGACCGACGGCGCGAGCGCCACCGCCCAGGGCGCTGTCACACAGACACAGGCCGCCGTTGCCGCCACCACGGCAGTGTTCAGCTCCACCGCCGGTCGCAGCAAAGCCTCAATGACATAACGATTACTCATGAATGTTTTCTCCTGTTTCAGTCCCGTCGCATCTACCGCTCACAGGTACCTGCATCATGGCACCACTTCCTGTGACAGCCCGTTGTCCGTTATCAGCACCGGGTAAGACTTCAGCTGTAACCGGCGGGCCAGCGCAGAACCGGATGCCGGTGCCATCGCCACGCCGGGGGCCAGTTCACGCAGCGTGCGCAGGCCGTTTTCATCAGCCACATTCACCACCATTCCGGCAGCATGGCGCGCCCGGAGCACAGCCGCATTTTTCTGCAGCCACTCGCGGGAATACGCATCATCCCCCACAAGGAAAAGTGCACCGATGCCCGGTAGCTGAAGCGGGCGTGGCGCCACCTCGCCGGGTGACATTTCAGGTGTGCTGACCGGCAGCATCGCGGCTTCCCCCTGCAAAAGAGGCGGTGGTGAAACAACCGGTGCAGAAGCCGGTGCCTGCCGGTTGATACCCTCAAAAAAAGGAGCAGCATCCCTGCCGCCCAGGTCAGCAATCACCGTCAGTTCAGCACTGACGCTCGCTGAAAACAGAAGCCATACAGGAAAATAAAAAGTAATCCGTCTCAGTCTGTTCATTTGCGCCTCCGGGGCTCTGTCCAGATATAATCCGCAGCCGGTGCCAACATGGCTGTCTGCTGTGACGTCATACCTTTTGCATTCAGCCGGTCCAGATGACGTCTGACCGCGGCGGTGTAACGGACGGCCGGCTTTCCACCGGCAGGATGGTGATAACAACCGGCTGTCTTCAGCCAGCTGTCGGGATAGCGCTGACGGCACTCCTGCAGAATGACTGCCGCCGTCTCAAGACTGGTGTACGGGTCAAAGGCCGCCCATGTTGACGGGAAACGATGACCATTCCACCCCAGATTGACCTGCGCTATCCCGACATCAATGCGTCTGGCCGGATAACGTTTCAGAAACACCTGCAGTGCCTGCCAGGCCTCCAGACGGCTGGCATAACGGTACCCCTTCCCGGCCACATTGATTGTCCAGGGCCAGGGGCGGGAGACGTCCGGAAGACGCCCGTCGCGGCGGGAATACTGCATGACGCCGGCCATATCACCGGGTGCCATGGCGGTCTCTGTCAGGGAGACGGCATACAGCACTTCTGCCGGAATACCGTGTGCACGGGCCACCTGCACATACCCGTCAGGAATGGTCTGCGCAACAGCCTGACACATACCGCTGCCTGCCAGCATCAGCAGAACGGTCAGAATGCAGCCACGCGCCATCCGTCCGCCCCCTGCTGCAGTACCACCGGCATCTGTCCCTCACCAAAACGCAGCCAGCGCCCCGCATCATGGTTCAGGGTGATATGCCGGCTACGGACCTTCTCTGGTGGGATGTTGTGCTCACGTGCCCACTGACGAAGCAGCCCGTCTTTCCCCTGACTGCCCACCAGGTAAATATCCACCGGCTTACCGGATGCCAGCACCTTACTCAGGCGGATATCACAGGACGCACAGTCCTTCGCCTTCACAAACAGCGCCAGTCTGCCTCCGGTGTCCCCGGCCAGAACACCGGCATTGCCCATACTGACCGGCAGCTTTCCGGGATAAAGACGCTGCCATGCCGCATCAACCTCCCGCTGAAAAGCCAGCTCCTTCTCTGTACGGGCATACTCTTCCTTCACCCACTTTTCGGCATACGCCCGGCGCTCAGCCGGTGTCCGGGCCTCAATACCCAGTACTGTCAGCGGGTCCAGCCCCGGCGACTGTATTCCGCGGGGCCCCGCCATCAGTGCCTGATAACGCCCCCAGTCCTCCTCACTCAGCCCCCACCGTCCAGCCTGCTGTTGCAGCGACTGCATGGTGCTCTGCGTATGCTGTGACGTATCCGTACGGGACGCGTCCGTCACGGTCGTGTTCTGGTCTGCAGCCTGCGCCAGTGCAGGTATCAGCATCACCAGTAACAGGGATTTCAGTCTCATCTTCACTCACTCCACCCTGACCTGTACCTGACGTCCGTTCACCCGGAACGTCGCCTGTTCGTGACCGGCATGAATCAGTGTCCAGCCGGCCACACTCTCACCTTCCCCGAGCAGTGCCACCTGCGACAGACTGGTATATCCCCGGGGTGCCACCGCCGCATATGACAGCGCCCCCCGGCGCTCGGTGCCGGTCAGAACAAACGGCACCTGGCGGGAGGTGCGCGACATACCTGAACGTGCCGTTGCAGGGCGGGCAGTTTTCTGTACCACCGGAGAGGCTCCTTTCGTTCCGGATACGTCCTTTTTCCCGGTGCCGGAAGCAGAGGAAGATTCGGACTGAACAGCCTGAGGCTGTGGCTTCTCTGCCTGTGCAGCCAGCGTGTCCAGCCGCAGGGAAAGGGTTTTCTGTGCAGCCTGAATCTGCTCAAGGGACGCCGGCAGTTCATTAAGCAGCATCTGCTGAACCTCTGTCAGAGCGGGCTGCCGGGCCAGCTGCGCCAGACGCGCACTCTCCGTCTGCAGCTTCGTCTCCAGTTCACTCAGTCGTGACTGCAGCGGTGCCAGTGCCGCCACTGTCAGACGCTCCCCCTGCAGTTGTTCCAGAGTTGCCAGACGGGTATCCATCGCCAGCATGCCACGTCCCGTCAGATACAGCGCCACGCCCGCCACCATAACCAGCAGAATCAGAGAACTCACTGCCACACCTCGCAGAAGTGAACGCCGGCGCGTTGTGGGTTTATCTGCCGGGACGGGTGTCATCATCTCCTGTTGTTCGCTCATTTTTTCAGGAAGCCTCCCTTAGCCGGTTGTGCCACCGGAGCCGTGATTGCCGGAGAAGCCGGCACCGGTACCAGCTGGCCTGCCGGTAACTGATACCCCTCCCGCAGACTGTGGCAGACCACCCGCTGAACATCGTCCACTTCCAGTTGCCAGGCCGGTCCCGCCATCACCTGCAGGGCCGTACGCAGTCGCACCGGTCCCTGCTGATACTGCACGGCGGGCAGGGGCTGGCGGTACAGCACACCATTAGCCGGCCCGGTGGCACACAGCGTGTAACCGGACTGTTTCAGGGCATAGCGCATGGCATCAGCCACAGTGGGCTTTAACGACGCCGGAATACGGATATCAATCACCTGGGAAAGCGGGTCACGCTGCGCTGCCTGCGGTGCAGTGCTGACCAGCAGGTAACGGTCGTAACGCACCACTTCCGGTGCCGGCTGCGCATAAATATCCGGTGACACCGGCTGTACATTGCGGGAAACGCTGACGGAAGGTACCGGCATGGCCGGCGCACGTTGCTGAAGTTTTTGTGGACTGTTACACCCGGCCAGCAGGGCCAGGGTAACCAGGGGAAATAAGATCCCGGGTTGCATCTTCATCCGGATAACTCCTCTGCAGTGATAAAACAGCGGTCACTGTGCAAAGAAGCGCCGGCAGGCTCAACGAACAACTCATTATCAGTAAACAAAAAAAACGCCAGCGTAAAAGCTGGCGTGATGTTGATAATGCGGAAAATGGCCTCTCATATCAGCCACACCCCGCCCCGTGATAACACGGAAACGGATTAACCGAGCGCTTTCTGCAGCTCTTCATCAGAAAGCTGCAGGATCTCCTGAATACTCTCAGGCGACATCCCCATCTTCTGCATCCGACGGGCTGCCTCAAGCATCTTCTCAAGCGCCTTTTCTCTCTCTTCCTGACGAAGTCGTTCAGCGATAGTCATAATATCATCCTCATACCGGGGCAGATGTTCTGCCATCGCCCGTATAAATTCCGGTGAAGCCGAATCGCATGCCTTCACCATATAGTTTAACAGAACCACCACCTGTTCGTGTGATCCCTGTATTTGAAGCAGCTGCGACAGAAAGTCAAGCTGCGTCATCAGATCGCCCTTCCGCTGACGGACCTTCATCAGAAGCATCAGGGCCGCCATCTGCTGATAGCAGCGGATACCCTCATCATCAAGAAGACCAACATCAATAACGCGGGGCGGCTTTCCTTCGCCGTAAAGCTCACGACCAAGCGCCGGATCGTCCAGACAGTCCAGCCAGTTCAGACTGTACGGATACGGACTGGGTTCACCGTGATAAAAAAGCACCGGGATCACAATGGGAGCCCGATTATGCGTTTTCAGGTGGCGATACATTATCGCCAGCACATAATGCATCATGCGCAGGGCCATAAAACGATCCGCAGAGCTCTGATGTTCCGTCAGCGTATAGATGTAGCCATCACGGCCATCGGTGGTTTTCATACTCCACAGAACATCACTGGCAAACTGACGCAGATCCGGATCCACAAACGTGGCCGGCTCCAGCTTCAGGGTGTTCATGTCACACCGCTGTAACTGTGACGGCGGCAACGCAGCTTCCAGAAAATCCCTTGCAACCGAAGGGGTTTCCATCATCGCCCTGAACGCCGCATCGTGTGGCGTGGGGGTGGTATGATTTTTTTCACTCACGATACCTCCTTGATAAAAATGGGGGCGGTGATGCCCCCGGGGTTAACATTACATGGCATGGATAATCCGCCGTTCAGCGCCATATCCCGGTCCACTGAAAGGAATGTCGTCGTCAAAATCCATCGGCATTCCCCCGCCGTTCCCGGAAGCCGGTGACGGTGAGTTACCCGCCGGCGCACCGGCAGTTCCCTGACCGCTGTGTGCAGGTGCGGCACCGCTGCCCTGCTGGCGCGGAGAGCCCAGCATCTGCAGGGTGCCATTGACACTCACCACCACCTCCGTCGAATAGCGATCAACACCATTCTGCTGATCGAACCATTTCCGGGTCCTTAACTGGCCCTCGATGTACACCTGTGAACCCTTACGCAGGTATTCACCGGCAATCTCCGCCAGTTTTCCGAAAATCACCACGCGGTGCCACTCGGTCTGCTCCTTCATTTCACCGCTCTGTTTATCACGCCAGGATTCACTGGTGGCCAGGGTCAGGTTCGCCACAGCTCCGCCGCCATTGGGGAAGTAACGGAGTTCCGGGTCCTGTCCAAGATGCCCTATCAGTATCACCTTATTAATACCGCGTGACGCCATATACCCTCCTCATCCTCACGCACACGTCCGCTGCGTCCAGGTGCCGCTTTCCAGCGCCTGTGCCGCCTGCTCATGGTCTCTGTAATACTCCACGGATTCACGGGACACCGGTCCCTCATCACACTGAGTACCAATATAATAACCACGTACGCTGCTGAGAACCTGAAGGGGTAACGTATAACCGGCCTGTGCGGCCAGAATGCCATTTGGCTGTTGCATGGGAAGTTTCCTTAAAGATAAAGACAATAAGAAAACAGACCGCCCTGATGAGGCAGTCTGTTTTCATCAGGACGGTTGAGAAAAGTACGATCAGAAAGAGTTTTCTGCGTATTGCTGTTGCATGGTGCCGTTTTGCGGCGGCAGGGAGTCTGATTTTTCAGCCTTGTAAACCATCTCCTGGCCTATCTTGATCCAGTCCACCTTGATCAGGCGGGCCTTCAGGCTGACGCGTTGTTCACCGGCATGCTCTCCCTTGTTCAGGGTGAAGATGTCAGTGGACAGGTTGCTCAGCGTGAAGCCAAGCAGCACCTTGCGATCTTCATCCACCGCCTTCTGGCAGCGGGCAATCAGGGAGGTTGCCTCCTTACCGGCAACCGTGACATCAAAACGGACGTAGGACGGGCTGTCCGTGGGTCCGCTCAGCGCATTCACCACACAGCTGAGAAACGAGCCGTTCTGGTGATTCACCTGACGTACATTACTGAGATACCCCAGACCTTTGAGGGTCAGATTAAAGTATTCAGTTTTGGCAGTATTTACAGACATGATGATTTCTCCATGGAGTTAAAAAATGTGATGACGGAGAACATCACCGCCCCTGACGGGAGTGAATGTTCCCGTCGGGGATGCCGGATCAGCTGAATTCCGGCTGTCTGAACAGATAAAAAAGCCCTCATCGTCGCGTCATAATGCGCTTTTTGTGACGACATTCTGCTCTCAAGAGCGCGCAGATTTACCCCATTCACGTGGAATGCACCACCCTTTCAGGCTCAGGGGGGGTTGAATGCAGCCACCCGAAGGCGTTCCTCACAGGCTGCCGGAACATTGGTGGTCGTAAAAACGACAGTCAAGCCCGGTCATCTTTAAATCACCACAGACAAATGTCAACGCTAAAACAAATAAAAAAGGCACCGGGATTTCCGGTGCCTGAGGGGGATACCAGCCCCCGGGGTTAACTCTCATCATCTCCGGGGATAAATCCCGGCGCGGTTTTCACGGAGGGGATGCGCCTTGTAACCCCGCGAGTGTGCATTACGGGTTACCGGACCCTGGAGCTGCCCGCTCCACTGTGGTCAGCAGGGTATTGCATCAAAGCTTAACCACACTACCCGATCCTGAACAGGGAGAAATTAAGATTACTCCGTTTTAGTTTTTCCCGTTTTTTTTCGCCGCCCGGCCTTTTTCTGCGTGTTCACCACGCCCTTACACTCAGGATACCGCTGACAGCTCCGGAACAGCCCGTGCTTTCCCTTTCGCTGCCGGGTCGGCCCCTGACAAATCGGGCACGGCGGCGTCACCGGCATCGTCATACTGAAGGGCTGTTCCCGTCCGGATGAGACCAGATGACGCACCCACTGCTGCTGCCTGTCCATAAAGGTATCCAGCGACATTCTGCCCTGTGCAATATCATCCAGAGCCTGTTCCCACAGTGCCGTCATTCCCGGGCTGGTCAGGGCTTCCGGCAGGGCGGCCGTCAGCTCCCTGCCCCGTTGCGTTGACCGGATATGCTTCCCGCTCTTCTCCAGATACTGCCGGGCAAATAACACCTCCAGCACACCGGCACGCGTGGCCTCCGTCCCCAGACCGGCATTCTCCCGCAGCACTTTTTTCAGCTTCGGGTCGCAGACCTGACTGGCGGCGTTTTTCATGGCGGCAATCAGGGTTCCTTCCGTAAAAGGGGCCGGAGGTGACGTCATCCGGTCCTTCAGTTCTGAGCCGCTAATCCGGCAGTGTTCACCCCGTTCAAGCACCGGCAACGCCATTTCCGTCGTCTGTTCATCTTCGCCTTCAGCAGCGTCTGCAGCCTCCCCGGAAAACAGACCTCGCCAGCCCGTCACCACATTCACTTTCCCGCGGGCTCTGAACAGTTGCCCGCCGAGTGTCAGTGTTGCATCGGTAATATCAGATTCCTGCAGAGGCAGGAACTGGGCCAGATAATGCTGACGGATGAGCTGATACACCTTCAGTTCATCCTCACTCAGTGCCCTGATATCAAAGACCTGCCGGGTCGGAATGATGGCATGGTGTGCCGTGATTTTTTTGTCATTCCAGATACGTGAAACAAAACCGGGATCGAGCTGTGCCAGAACCGGCGTCAGGGCCGGGTCTGAACGCGCCATCGCCGCCAGTACCTCCCGGCTTTCCTGTTGCATGGATTCAGGCAGATAGCCACAATCCGTCCGGGGATACGTCGTGGCTTTGTGCGTCTCATACAGGGACTGCGCGATATTCAGCACAGTCTGCGCCCCCATACCAAATTTCCGGGAGCAGCTCTCCTGCAGTGTACCCAGCGAAAAACAGAGCGGAGCCGGTGTTTTTTCACGCTTCCGGGTCACCTCATGCACCACCGCTGACGGTGTCTGCTGACACAACTGAAGAACGGCCCGGGCTGCCTGAACGTTCACGCACCGTTTCTCTTCATCACAGTACTGCTCTGCCGCCACCCAGACGGCCCGGAACCGGATCCCGTCTTTCTCCAGTCCGGCAAACACCTGCCACCAGGGGCGCGGCACAAAACCGGCAATCTCCTGATCCCGTCTGACCACCATGGCAAGCGTCGGCGTCTGTACCCTTCCGACGGACAACACATCCGGGATCCCTGACGCCCGGGCTTTAAGGGTATACAGGCGCGTCAGGTTCATCCCGATTAGCCAGTCGGCCTGACCACGGGCCAGGCCGGCATCATACAGACGGGCCGTCTGCTCACCGGGCAGAATATTTGCCAGCGCCTCCCGGACGCTGGCCTCATCCAGGGCAGACAGCCACAGTCGGCGGACTGGCCCCCGGTACCGGCAGTACGTCAGCAGTTCCCGGGCGATGACTTCTCCTTCCCTGTCCGCATCCGTGGCGATCACCACTTCAGACGCACGCTTCAGCAGGCGGCTGATCACCGTAAACTGGGATTTCGTCTGCGGTTTAACCGTCATCTGCCACTTTTCAGGCAGAACGGGAAGCGACTCCATACGCCAGGGAACCCCGAACTGCTCCCCGTAAGCTTCCGGGGCAGCCAGCTCCAGCAGATGCCCCACGGCCCAGGTGACCGTAACAGTATCGCCTTCAATACAGCCCTCTCCCCGCCCGCTGAGCCCCAGCACCCGGGCAATATCCCGCGCCTGTGACGGTTTTTCACACAAATAGAGTTGCATGGCACCTCCGCTGTATTATTTCAGGGGCGGAGAAAAAACAGAGCGTTTTTTACCGCTCATGATATCCGGATCAGGTTTTCCAAAACGGCTGACAGCCACCCTGCCCTTCTCCGTGCCGGATAAAATATCCTGCCGGGTGGCATGAACCGTTTTGTAGGACTGCGCCACGCCATATACCTTACGGACAGCGTGCCCCCCGGTATCCAGTATGTTGTCCCGCTGCGCCCGCGAAATCAGCCCGTAGTGAAAGGCATGAAACGCTTTCATGACCAGTTCGTCATACCCCACAAGCAACCAGACGCAGCGATACCCCAGAGGAGAGCTGCTGAAAACACCAATGTTCACGGGCGAAGATGATGCAATATCAGAGATCACGATATTGCCGGGAATACTGTTCAGCACCGCCTCCAGTCCGGCGACCTGCTGACGGATCTGTTCCGATGCCTGCGATAATGCCTCTTCCAGCCTGACCAGCAGCATATCCGCCCAGGGATTATCACGCTCCGCATCCCGGGTTGCCTGCCCGGCCCGGGCAATGACCTGAGGCATGCTGATGATACCCGGACGGGGTTTACCATCACCGGAAACCTTCTCCGCTTTGCGCCCTTCCCACAGGCGGATGGCATAATGGGTATGTAACAGAATGGACAGCGAGGACTGCAATGCGCCGACCCGCACTTCTTTCTGGTTCAGTTTATCTTCACTCATATCAGTTCCTTATAACAATCAGGGATAAAGTGAGATCGTCAGGACGAAGCGCAGAAGGAACAACAGAAAACCAGATTCAGGGCACAGAAAAATGGGGAAAGCGGGGAAGCTCAGTACACCGGTGCCCGTAATCCGGCACCGGTGAGCATCAGGCCATCCCAGTATCAGAAACGATAAGTGATCCCGGTGGAAAACAGCCCATCCCATGACCTGTCCACCATGGGAGAGTTTTTGACCTCATCAGATAAGCGGCTGTAACGTGCAGTTCCGTAGATTCCCCAGTTGCTGGCAAAGGTGTAATTTGCGCTGACTTCAAGGTAAGGCGCCCAGTCATCATCGGCTTTATATCGTTTCAGGCCACTACGAGCAGACTCTCGACGCGATACGCCATAGTAATAATCGTTCTGTTTCTGGCTGCTCCACTCCACACCAATACCCGGTGTCAGGGTGAATCCGCCATTCACATAGCGGTATAACCACGCCACATCACCAACAACGCCATTGCTGTTATCCAGAACATCCGCCGCCAGACTCGTTCGCAGAAAACCATACGGCGTGTGATGGGACCAGGACACTCCGGCCATCATCGTGCTTTTACGTTTATCAAGGCGGCGTAACTGATGATCGTTGCTGTCATCCGGTTTGAAATACATCGGCGACCAGTAGGCCATCACCGACAGGGTATCTGCAGCATCGTTCCAGAGGTAATATCCACCGCCCAGACCACGGAACCAGAAGCTGTCGCCGTCATAAGACACTGCCGGGATAAGATACGCTTCAGAGTCGTAACCTTTATAAGGCTGATCAATCACGCCGACACCGGCTCCCAGTGTCAGAGTGCTTTCAGCATAAGCTGTGTTCACCGATATAGCGGTCAGCATACTGAGTGCCAGAATTTTAATTTTGGTCATAAAAAATCCTTCCTTAGTCAAAATTTCAGCGCGGAAAGTATACTGACGAAAAAAACGGCGACAAGTATTCAGTTTCCCCCCTCTCCTCCAGTCCCTTTATGCAATCCTGGTTTTCCCCTGAAATAAACAGGGTCTGGCAGGGCCGGGGAACACAGCATCCTGTCAGGACATTTCCGGCTGACGCCGGGCTTCGGCGGTTTACCGTCAGATGTTTCAGGATATTCAGTGCCGCCGCCTTCCATGCTGCTAACGCAGCATAATTTTTGTTCTTTGGTGACACTGGCAATGCTGATTAATTTTTATTCTCTGTTACCACTGGCAATGCTGGTTAATTTTTACTCTCTGTTGCCACTGGCAACACTGATTAATTTTTGCTCTCTGTTGCCACTGGCAACACTGGTTGATTTTTGCTCTCTGTTGGCACTGCCAACACTGGTTAATTTTTGCTCTCTGTTGCCACTGGCAACACTGGTTGATTTTTGTTCTCTGTGAACGTGGACCACAACGCCATTACCGGATTCTTATCGCAGAACGGTTACGCAGGGAGGCCCGCAGCCCTGCCACAATGCCACTCAGACGCTCTGCTGAAATGGGTTCTGTACGTTTCCGGGTGACAACAGGTTGCGAAGTGGAGCGCGCTCCTGCCCCCGCCTGTGTGATGGCTGATGCAGCGACGCGCTGCTTCTGTTTCGGCGGATAAAAATTTCCCTCCCGGGCACGCTTCAGCACCGCAAGCAGCCAGCCCACTGGGTTCTGCAGTGACTGACTGCCCAGCACCCCAGACAGGCTTTCCAGCACACCCTGTGCCAGCGTTTCCGGCAACGCCTGCAACTGACTGGTCAGCATGATGGCATCCTCTTCTCTGATTTGCCCCGTCAGCGACGCCGGCAGTACGTACGTGTTTTTAATCACACTGTGTGTGATATTACGTACGTAATGGTTCGGTATCCGTACTCTGTGATAACCTGCTGATTTTCCTGATGGTTCGGAATCCGAACTCTGTCTTTCTTGCCCCATTTTTTTACCCGGTTCGGTTTCCGAACTCCGCTTTTCCGGTGCCGAACTCAGTGTTTTCACCACCGGTTCGGTTTCCGAACCCGGCTGCATTCTGCCCTCCGTCACCCGCTGACGGGCAGCCATCTGCTCCGGTGTCTGGGCACTTCCTATCCGGGCTTCCAGCTGACTGATATGGCTGTGATAGTGGCGCATTCCCGGATCATTTTTTATTTCACCCAGAATATCCCGTGCCGTCTGACTGATGGTCCGGTTCCGGCTCATACAGGCTTCTGCCACCATATCCAGATAACGTGGATCCATCGCCTCTGCATCGCAGAACGTCAGGGGCTCGTCATGCTGGGCGTAAATGTTTCCCCGAACCCGGCCTTTATCATCACGTACCCGTTTACACAGGCTCAGCCAGCCCGTGATCCGCAACATCAGCAATACCCGGCTGACGGTTTCTCTGGAGGCTTTTCCCTTCCCCGGGGATGCCAGCTGCAGTTGCAGTTCATCGTAAGTGGGAAAAATAGCTCCTTCATTATTCTGCGCATACAGCCGGATCATCATCCATGCCATCTTATCCAGCGGTGAAAGACGCGTATCCAGCAACAGACGACGCGGAATGGCATCATGCACATTGCCGGTGAACAACAGTCCGCTGCGTATTCGCCTCTCCTCCTTCCGGGCTCCGGTGGCCATACGATGCTTCATTTTTTCCAGGGTATACGCAATCAGGCTTTCCGCAGGTAACGCCATAATCACCTCATTCAGTAGCGACAATATCGCCGCTTTTTATCCGGTACAAAAATGCTTATTACAGCACCCTGCTGGATGCAGGGTGCAGGCTAAACACTTCCGATTAATCCTTAATACCAGCGTCATTTTCTCCTTTGATGCGAATGCCAGAGGCAACTGGCACAGATACCACTTCAATGCCAGCAACCTGGCAAGCCTCTTTAAGTACCCAGTCAACGGCGTCTTTCCATGCTCCGGTTTCGACTGGCGGATTTTCATGCTTAACCTGTTCACAGAAGCGCACTGCTTTAACCAGTCCATCCGGTACAGCTGATACCTGTGGTACGGTGTATAGCTTACGGGTCTGAACACCTGCCCCCTGGCATTTCTCTTCCTCAACAAATCCTTCAAAAGCACATTCCCCGCAATCTTCCCATTCTCCCCATTCATCATATTCCGTATCCCACAGGCGGTACTGATATACCACCGGCTCTGCTTCCAGCGATGCCAGAGCGATAAGCGCCAGTTCACGGATTTCACCGCCGTCTATATCGTCAATATCATCGCGGCCAGAAATGTTAGCCAGCCATTGCAGTCGCTCTTTGGTAATAGTGGTCATGCCGTAGCCCCTTCTTGATATTTTTCAAACCAGAACACAACCGGGTCAGATTTCATTTCAACCAATCCCATACGAACCAGCGCCTTGCCTTTCCCGGACGCAAGGAATTCACGACGACCATCACTGATAATTCGCCGATAATCTTCCAGGCTACTGCAATGCTTGTGCAGATTGCATGGGTGGCATGCCGGAACCATGTTGGATATATCGTCACGTTCCTGGTGAAGCATATTTCCAGCAAAACGAATGACCGGTTTTACATGGTCTGCATGCCACTTTTCGCCAAGTTCGCAGCCGCAATAAGCACAGCGACCACCGAATTTCATGCGCAGTTCTGCACGTTGTTTTTTCGTCAGTGCCATATTACTTTCCTTTTCCCTGAAGCATGGCGGTGCGGCAGGCGTTCCATATTCCGGCAGCAATATCGCGCTCGCTATCGGTTAATTTGTACGTGGAAACATAGCCAGAGAGCATTTCTACGTTTTCCGGAGTTGCTTCTTCCGGCACTACCGGCGCTGGAGGGGCAGTGTAAAGCTGGTGCGTTCCATCAGGCAGCGAGTGACCCACATACTCACCGAACCCGTCAACACACATACCCCCATCTTCAATAATGCATGACGCTACAGGCTCCGCTTCCAGCGACGCCAGAGCAATTTCATAAACCCGGCGCTCAATATCATCCCGCACATCATGGTGATTAATACGCCCCAGGATTTCGTCAAAGAGTTCGTCATTAGTAACAGCGTTCATGTGTCAGCCCTTAGTCCGCAGTGTTTTCAACCTGAGTGGAGAACTTAAACATCCGGCCATCAGCAGACCGGACCTGATACTCCGGTCCGGCCTGCACACTTCATTTACGTCTGGCAGTGTTGTAACGCTCATGGCTGAGCAGTTCCCAGGTCTCTCCCCGGTTACGGCTCAGCAGACGCCAGGCGCGTCCGACGTTTATCTTGTAATAACGGGTCCCCCGGTCATTCAGTTGCCGGTAATTGCGCACACCCTGCCGGAACAGACTGACCATCTGAACCGCCTTACGACAGCAGGCCGGCGGAACGCACGGGCTGGCCAGAATGCCCGGTGCCAGTTCTGTCATTTTCATGACGCATTCCTTACCGGCTCCGTCTGCCGGTCAGCGCACCATCCCCTTACCGCATGCCAGATAGCCGTCAGCGGGATATTCATCTGCTCTGCAGCCAGCATCATGACATCCAGTCCATCCGCACTCTCCACATCCGTGATGCCCGCCTTCTGCCATAAACGCCACAGCTCTGCACTTTCCTCATCGCTCAGCGTGACACCACGTCCCGGCCGAACATCAATACCGGCAATGCGCCGGCGCGCCGCAACATCCACACTGGAAAGTCCAAAGTAAAACGCCATCAGCTCAATGGAGCCACCCAGCGCCAGTGCACGGTCAATGCGCTGCAGACGTTTCTGCTCCGTCCGGGCCTGCTGCAGCATACGCAGCAGATTTTCATGATTAATGTCCAGCCGGATAACCGACACTTCCGAGTTCGACAGGTAATGGATTTCCTCAATGGTCAGTCCCTGCAGCATCTGCATTTCCTCCCGGGCCAGTCCCAGAGATTCACAACGGCGCAGATAGCCGCTCTTGAGGTCCATCACCAGTTGCATCAGCAGACCGTTGGTTGCCTGAGATAAGCTGTTATTCATGACGCCTCCCGTATCATCAGCCCCGGCACCATCTGGCGGGCAGTTCCCCCCACACCATGATGCAGTGAGGCATTTTTCCCGGCTTCATACCCCTGCCAGCGGGCCAGGTCACCGCCGCGACAGGCTTTCACCTCCCGGGGGTCCACCGTCTCCATCTCCTGCTGCTCCAGCCAGAGACGCATCAGCCGGCTTTCCTCTTCTGTCACACTGAATGGCATCACCACCTGACGAACGCCCAGAACCCAGCCATCACGGAACTGGGCGGCCCGGGCACGGCGGGTGCTCAGTTTCAGCCGCCGGCTCTGTGTACGGAGATACGCATCCGTTGCGTCCCTCAGTTGACGGCACAGAACATCAAACGCATAAGCCGCCACCTGAGGACGTTCACTGAAACCGTAAAACGTCACACACCGGCGATACCTGCCACCGGGCATCAACCGCCAGTCGTAATACGCACTGCAGCCAAATGTCTGTGACACCACCATGACCAGACGAAACATCCACGCCGGAACTTTTTCAGCCTCAGAAGGTGCCCCCTGTGATGAAGACGTCTGCACCGAAGAAAGTCCCGCATCCTGCTCCGTGATACCGTGTTTCGCCATCAGCTGTTGCGCCCTTGCAAGCGCCAGCCCGGCCTCATGGGCATTGCTGTTATTGCGGCTCAGCTCCAGCAGTTTCCTGACCCGTCTGACCAGACGCTCCTGATGCGGCATATCACTCATCACTTTCATCCTCCTCATCATCTTCGGGTAACACACTGCGCTGCAGGGCGCGCAGACGGCGCAGCACACTCAGAAGACGCAGCAGCTTCACGGCATGTTCATCATCCAGCAGTGGCCATGCCTCCGGCGCACTGCCACCTGTCAGCAGGTCTGTCAGACTGACGGGAGACACTGTCAGCGGTGCATCACCGGTCAGCCCCACCAGAAATGCCGTCACCGGCGAACATTTCTCCTCTGCAGTCCCGAAACCAGCCGACAGGTCACTTTCTCTGTCCATGGCAATTTCTTCAGCACAGCCGGCAGACTCAGCCAGTTCCCATGCCAGCCGGAAGGCCTCATTCTGCAGATGCTCGATATCATCCCGTCCTTCAGCAAAATGCGTCACCGATGCGGGAAGTGCATCAGGTGTTCCGGACGGCGCTGTATCGCCGGTCATAACGGATGGCACAGCGGATCCGGCAATACCCGTTTCCACCGCATCACCACTGAAAACCGGCTCGCCACCGTACATATCCGGCTGTATCTCCGGACGCAGGACTTTCTCAGCAGAAGAAGACGCCTTGTCTGCACGCTCCTCGGGGGAAGGAAGCCCACATTTTTCAGTGTGGTCTGTGTCGGAAACAGCGTTCTCCGGTCGGGCAGCACAATGCTGTTCGGGCTCAGTATCAGGGGCAGAGATTTCCGGTACCTCAGGCCGGATACGGGATACCGGTGCACCGGACTGCCCTGTGCCGCTGTCGCGGACTGACGGCGGTACCACCACCGGTTCCGGCTCACCAAAATGGTGACGACGGTTCCGCTCTTTCGGATCCAGCTCCAGCAGCCACCGGTCATAGTCCAGGGAGGGATGTGGCAGCGCCTGCAATAAATCTCCAATCAGCTCATCGCGGAACATCTCCAGTGACCACAGTTCCGGCGAATTAAACTTCCGGCAGCTTTCCCCGAACACTCTGTCAAATTCCGCGTCCGTGCCGGACGCCAGCGCGAACTGTCCCCAGACACGCTCTGCGTCCTGACGAAGTGCCAGCAATGCCGTAACCTGTGGTCGCCCCAGCCCTGACTCCATCAGGTCGGGGATCCAGGGATACAGATATTTCAGGGCGTTCTCCATCCTGCTGATACTGGAAGCATCAACCGGCAGTCCCTGTTCCGTCAGTAATGACGACAGCTCGCGCATGGACACGCTTTTGTTTAACTGCTCTTCATAAATCAGGCGCGCCTTGTGAATGCCCTGCGCCTTCTCAATAAAGGTCAGTTCACCGCGAACTTCATTTTCCGCCAGATGACCAATCACACACTGAAGCCGTCCCGGCCAGGGTTTGAACAGCACATGAATACGGTAAAAACGCGGGTCCCCCGTTTCTTTCCAGAGTTCCGTCAGTATCTGGTAACGGGTGTTTCCCCCGTCACTGAAGATATACACATCCGGCTCACTGTCCGGAATACGGGTGACTTTGGGCACCGTATCCAGCCCGCGGGCGTGAATGGAGTTTTTGATGTCGTCATAACGCGGATTGCGCGTGGTGCGCGGGTTATCCGGATTCGGACGTAACTGGTCCAGCGTCAGAATCATGGGGGTCTCCCCCAGTGCCACCACATTACCGGCAGCACTGGCCTGACGACCGGGCTGCATAATGGCAGCCCCGAGATTCAGTGGTTTGTGTGCCATCACGCATATCCTCCCTGCCCGTCATTTTCAGAGGGCGTAAACAGTGTGTAACGGCCGTCGAATCTGACCCGCACCGTGCCTGTGGGCCCCTGACGCTGCTTGCTGACAATAATTTCAGCCTCCCCCTTTGCCAGTGAATCGGGGTTATAGACCTCGTCGCGGTAAATAAACATAATCAGGTCAGCATCCTGCTCCAGTGCCCCGGAATCACGCAGGTCACCGTTATTGGGGCGTTTATCTGCACGCTGTTCCACCTGACGGTTAAGCTGGGAGAGGGCCAGCACCGGACACCCCAGCTCCTTCCCCAGCGCTTTCAGGGAACGGGAAATTTCAGCAATTTCCTGTGTGCGGTTCTCCAGCTCCGGCGCCCGAATCAGTTGCAGATAATCCACCATAATCAGAGCGGGTTTACCGTACAGACGGGTATAACGGCGGGCACTGGCACGCAGCGATGACGGTGTCTGCTGGCTGCAGTCATCAATTATCAGGCGTTCACCCAGCGCATCCATGCCTCCGTCACCCAGCGCCATGCCGACCGCAGATGACACCCTCGCCCAGTCCTCATCATCCATGTTGCCACTGCGCAGATGATTCAGTTCCACACGCCCCAGCATGGAAAGCATGCGCAGAATCAGTTGCTCCTTCGGCATCTCAATGCTGAATACCAGAACGCTTTCTTCTGTCCGTCGCCGGGCGGCACTGAGACACATGGACAACGCCAGAGAAGTTTTCCCCATTGACGGACGGGCAGCCAGCAGGACCAGGTCGCCGGGCTGCAGGCCACAGGTCATTTCATCCAGACAGTCAAATCCCGTGGGGGTACCGGTCACACCACCGGAGCCGAGCACACTTTCCAGTTGCTGCAGAACAGTATCGAGCGCGGATGAAAGAGAGGCTTCCGTGCGCTCCCGGAGCGTCCTGTTCTGCGCAAGAGCAAACAGACGCCGCTCTGCAGCATCCAGCACGTCCCGTGATGTGGCGTTCGGTGCCGCCACATCAGCAATCAGGGTGTTTCCGGTGGCCTGTAACTGACGCAGAACGCTTTTCTCCACCACAATGCCTGCATAGGCCATGATGTTGGCCGCAGAAGGTGTGTTCTTGCTGAGCTCGGCCAGATAAGCAAAACCGCCCAGTACGTCCAGCCTGCCCTGATGTTCCAGGTGCTCTGACAGTGTAATCAGGTCCAGAGGCTGGCCATTCACCGCCAGTTCAGACATGGCACGGAATATGGCCCGATGCTGAGCCACATAAAAATCGTCAGGGTTCAGTATCAGCACCACTTCATCCCAGCGCTCATTCTCCAGCATCAGGCCGCCCAGAACGGCCTGCTCTGCTTCGTATGCACAGAGAATAGACATTTCAGCCATGGCGTACCCTCCCCCTCTGACTGCCGGAAACCTGACTATGTGAAAAAAGGGAAAAGGGTGCCGGACGTACAGCTGTCGGGAATAAAATCCCGGTGGCTGTCTGTACATTTTCAGACCGGTAAGTTTGGCGACCCCGGTCAGAAGGTACGGACAGCATCCGTTCATTCATAACAAGTTGATTTAAAGGAAAAATCTTATGAATACAGAAAAACAACTGCCGTCCGGCATTGATGACCTTGCTACAAACTGAGGTGCGTGTTACAGAAACACTCATACCACCTCCTTCGTTTTTCGCTTTTTGCCGGTAAAACCACATGAAAAAAGCGGGTCATGCCGCTGACGACGCTGGCGTTCCTGCAAAAGAAAGGCGTCACAACAGGAGCACAGCCCCAGCCCGCTATCATGATTCACCTTCACCCACTGCCGGGTGTCCTGACCTGCAGCATCACCAAATCGCACACCGGAATAACCACATCCGACGCACACTATCCGTCCACGCCTTGTCAGGGATTTAAACGACGGCTTTACCATTGACGTATGCCTCCGTGTTCCAGCAATTCATCAAAAAACTCACTCCACTCCAGCAACAGCTCACAGGCCAGGCTATGCATGGTGACCAGCGCAGAATCACTGCGACGAGCAGATGCTTTTTCAAGACGGTGTACCGGCTGGCCGGCTGCGTGTCCCTGTTTGTAAATATTCAGGTCATAAATCTGTGTTGAAAGCAGGGTGACCGCGCCTTCAGGAAGCACTTTGCTGTAACGACCGGAGTTAATAATGTCAGTCAGCTCCGCCAGTGTTTGTCTGGCCAGCGCCGTATAATCCATACAGTTAACCAGAGTGCGGACTTTCGGCAGGGGGATACCCAGTTCACGGTAGGGCAACAGGTTTTCCATGACATTGACTGTGCCACGAATGAACTCACGCACATCCGGCAGAACCGGATTCACCATCCCCACCACAGACTCCGTGGCAGACAGCACAATCATTTCCAGCATGACGGAACGCGCGCCCTGTGAATCCACCACAATGACGTCATAACTCTGGAAAAGTGGATGCTGGAGCACATTACGCAGACGGAGGCGACCATCCGGTGCATGAAGCATGGCCGTTTTCAGTTGTTCATGGGGGTCATTGGAGACTATCAGGTCAAGGCCGTCGATAGCCGTGCGGGAGATGATGTTGTCGGGATGACTGAGGTCAGCCGTGCGCATCAGTAATTCAAAAAGACCGGCCGGCGCTTCATACGTCAGCGGAAAGATATTGCTTGCCGTGGGCTGGGCATGGTCTCCGTCTATCAGCAGGGTACGGAGGCCGGCATCCGCCAGAAAACCGGCAAGATTAGCAGACTGGGTTGATTTTCCTTCGCCACCTTTGGTGGACACAACGGGCAGAATGTTCACTGGCACACTCTCTCTTTAAAATGTGCAACCAATGAACTACACTGAAGACTCCTGTCTGACAGTCCGGATTACCCGTGAAAGCCAGAACAATGGGATTGAAAATCCCCGTGTCCTTGGTTCGATTCCGAGTCCGGGCACCACTATTCTAAAGAACCCGCCCACAAGGCGGGTTTTTGCTTTTGGATCTTTATATAAAATAAACTTGGGAGCATAACGCCATCAGGTCTTAAACACTCCCGAATCATCAATAAACATCCCCCGCTAACAAAACACAGTTCAGTTCACATAACATCCCTGTTATCCCACACATATCTGCTGGCCGAACGACGCCAGTGCGCGTACGGAGGCAAGAGCAGCCCTGCACATGGCAGCGCTTGTGGTAACCTGGTTTAATCCGGTGATAAAGGCGTTTTACATGCATCTGCCAGCAGCCGGAAAAACCAAAAAAGTGGCGCTGGTTGACTGTATGCGTAAATTGCTGACCATCCTGAACGCAATGCTCAGAAAGAACGAAGAGTGAAATGAATCGTAGCATCATGTTGCTCCATAATTTTTACGTTCAAGACAGTTGATTATCGGCGCATATGACTCAAAAAGAGCCTGATGATTGCCTCTTTTCCATAGGCTCTTTCTCTGAAGTGAAGGAAGGCCCGGAAGAAAGCACTCGCTGGCATACGTGACTCCAGCTCAACCAGAGATAATCACCATTGTTATTTTTCTATTTAATAATAATCTCCTGAAAAACAGATATAGCAAAAATACAATCCGGCCAGATTTAATTCCGCATTCATTACCAGAAATAATCAACAGCACAACTATCATATCATTCAATAGTCACCGCTAAAATTTTATTATTTTCTTCTTCTTTACATAGAAATTGTCAACCTGTTTATTATGCTGCTCTTAAATAGTTAATCACAAAACAACATCACCATTATTTACGTGTTTTATTTATTAATAACATGGTCATACGTTCTTTTTTTACAAGGAAATAATCAATTGATAAATTGTTTTTGAGCCTAATAGTCAAGTGGGAAACATTTTAATAAATGATAAAAATCCTAAATTCCTTGTTCATAATGTAGGGGTGTGTTAAATAGGTGGGCAAAATTTGGTTCCCCTTCTCGCCTGTAATATTGCAGCATCTTCGCACCTCCATGAGACATTGCGACTTAATAAGAAGGTGATAAGTCCTGCATATAAGCATGGACTGACCATGGTTTTATATTCATTAAAAATTTTGTTACAACCCATTGATTTAGCATAAATAAATTATAGTGGGTTCGGGTTTGTTGTGACTGTGGCATTATTTCCGTGCAAAGGAGCTGATATGTCTGAAAGACATTTACCTGATGACCAGAGCAGTACTATCGATCCATATCTAATTACCTCTGTTCGCCAGACTCTGGCAGAACAAGGCGCAGCATTACAAAACTTGTCTAAACAACTGGATTCCGGGCAGTACCAGCGTGTCCTTAATTTGATAATGAACTGTAAAGGGCACGTTATTCTTTCGGGAATGGGTAAATCAGGGCATGTCGGTCGTAAAATGTCAGCGACGCTGGCCTCTACGGGTACGCCTAGTTTCTTTATTCATCCTGCAGAAGCTTTCCATGGCGATCTGGGCATGATTACGCCTTACGATCTTCTGATCCTTATTTCTGCCAGCGGTGAAACGGATGAAATCCTCAAGCTAGTTCCTTCACTGAAAAATTTCGGCAACCGAATTATCGCCATTACCAATAATGGAAATTCCACGCTGGCGAAAAATGCTGATGCCGTGCTGGAACTCCATATGGCGAATGAAACCTGCCCGAATAATCTTGCACCAACAACGTCTACCACGCTGACGATGGCGATCGGCGATGCGCTGGCGATTGCCATGATCCACCAACGCAAATTTATGCCGAATGATTTTGCGCGCTATCACCCGGGCGGTTCATTAGGTCGTCGCCTGCTGACCCGCGTTGCTGATGTCATGCAGCATGATGTTCCTGCGGTACAGCTGGATGCGTCATTTAAAACCGTGATTCAACGTATCACCAGCGGATGCCAGGGAATGGTGATGGTAGAAGACGCAGAAGGTGGGCTAGCGGGCATTATCACCGACGGTGACCTGCGTCGCTTTATGGAAAAAGAGGATTCTCTGACATCCGCCACGGCTGCGCAGATGATGACACGTGAACCGCTGACGCTACCGGAAGACACCATGATCATTGAAGCGGAAGAAAAAATGCAAAAGCACCGCGTCTCAACGTTATTGGTGACCAACAAGGCAAATAAAGTCACTGGCCTTGTGCGCATTTTCGACTAATTAAGCAACGGGGTTCGAGAGGTTAGTCTCTCATTGAGTTTGCGCCCCACTGAAACTTTGATAATCGTTACATGTTGATAAAAGTGAAGTCTGCCGTATCCTGGATGCGTGCTCGTCTGTCTGCCATCTCACTGGCAGATATCCAAAAACACCTGGCGAAAATCATCATTCTGGCACCGATGGCGGTGCTGCTGATCTATCTGGCTATCTTCAGCCAGCCTCGCTATATGAGCGAGTCGAAAGTCGCCATTAAACGCTCGGATGATTTAAACAGCGGCAGCCTGAATTTTGGTCTGCTTCTGGGTGCCTCTAACCCCAGTTCCGCAGAAGATGCGTTGTATCTGAAAGAGTACATCAACTCGCCGGATATGCTGGCGGCGCTGGATAAGCAACTAAATTTTCGTGAAGCGTTTAGCCACAGCGGGCTCGATTTTCTTAATCATCTTAGCAAGGATGAAACTGCAGAAGGCTTCCTGAAGTACTACAAGGACCGTATCAACGTCTCGTATGACGATAAAACCGGATTACTGAATATTCAGACGCAGGGCTTTAGCCCGGAGTTTGCGCTTAAGTTTAACCAGACCGTGCTGAAAGAGTCAGAGCGCTTTATCAATGAGATGTCACATCGCATCGCGCGTGACCAGCTTGCCTTTGCAGAAACGGAGATGGAAAAGGCACGCCAGCGTCTGGACGCCAGCAAAGCGGAATTGCTCTCTTATCAGGACAACAACAACGTTCTGGATCCACAGGCACAGGCACAGGCGGCGAGCACGTTAGTCAATACGCTGATGGGCCAGAAGATCCAGATGGAAGCGGATCTGCGTAACTTGCTGACGTATCTGCGTGAGGACGCCCCGCAAGTAGTGAGTGCGCGTAATGCGATTCAGTCATTGCAGGCACAAATCGATGAAGAACAAAGCAAAATCACTGCGCCACAGGGTGACAAGCTAAACCGTATGGCGGTGGATTTTGAAGAAATCAAATCAAAAGTAGAGTTCAACACCGAGCTGTACAAACTGACCCTGACCTCCATTGAAAAGACCCGTGTAGAAGCGGCTCGTAAGCTCAAGGTGCTGTCAGTGATCAGTTCGCCACAGTTGCCGCAGGAATCGTCTTTTCCAAATATCCCTTATTTGATCGCCTGCTGGTTACTGGTGTGCTGCCTGCTGTTCGGCACACTGAAACTGTTGCTGGCTGTTATTGAAGATCACCGAGACTAACGCTGTCGCTGAATGAGTTTGTGATGAAATTATTTAAATCAATTTTACTGATTGCCGCCTGTCACGCGGCGCAGGCCAGCGCGGCCATTGATATTAACGCTGACCCAAACCTGACAGGAGCCGCGCCGCTTACCGGTATTCTGAACGGACAGAAGTCGGATACGAAAAACATGAGCGGCTTCGACAATACCCCGCCGCCCGCACCGCCGGTGGTAATGAGCCGTATGTTTGGTGCTCAACTTTTCAACGGCACCAGCGCGGATAGCGGTGCGACGGTAGGATTCAACCCTGACTATATTCTGAATCCGGGCGATAGCATTCAGGTTCGCTTGTGGGGTGCGTTCACCTTTGATGGTGCGTTACAGGTTGACCCCAAAGGTAATATTTTCCTGCCGAACGTTGGTCCAGTGAAAGTTGCTGGCGTCAGTAATAGTCAGCTAAATGCCCTGGTCACATCCAAAGTGAAGGAAGTATACCAGTCCAACGTCAACGTCTACGCCTCCTTATTACAGGCGCAGCCAGTAAAAGTGTACGTGACCGGATTTGTGCGTAATCCTGGTCTGTATGGCGGTGTGACGTCTGATTCGTTACTCAATTATCTGATCAAGGCTGGCGGCGTTGATCCAGAGCGCGGAAGTTACGTTGATATTGTGGTCAAGCGCGGTAACCGCGTGCGCTCCAACGTCAACCTGTACGACTTCCTGCTGAACGGCAAACTGGGGCTTTCGCAGTTCGCCGATGGTGACACCATCATCGTCGGGCCGCGTCAGCATACTTTCAGCGTTCAGGGCGATGTCTTTAACAGCTACGACTTTGAGTTCCGCGAAAGCAGCATTCCCGTAACGGAAGCGTTGAGCTGGGCGCGCCCTAAGCCTGGCGCGACTCACATTACGATTATGCGTAAACAGGGGCTGCAAAAACGCAGCGAATACTATCCGATCAGTTCTGCGCCAGGCCGTATGTTGCAAAATGGCGATACCTTAATCGTGAGCACTGACCGCTATGCCGGCACCATTCAGGTGCGGGTTGAAGGCGCACACTCCGGTGAACATGCCATGGTACTGCCTTATGGTTCCACTATGCGTGCGGTTCTGGAAAAAGTCCGCCCGAACAGCATGTCGCAGATGAACGCAGTTCAGCTTTATCGCCCATCAGTGGCTCAGCGTCAGAAAGAGATGCTGAATCTCTCGCTGCAAAAGCTGGAGGAAGCCTCACTTTCTGCCCAGTCATCCACCAAAGAAGAAGCCAGCCTGCGAATGCAGGAAGCACAACTGATCAGCCGCTTTGTGGCGAAAGCACGCACCGTGGTTCCGAAAGGTGAAGTGATCCTCAACGAATCCAATATTGATTCTGTTCTGCTTGAAGATGGCGACGTCATCAATATTCCGGAGAAAACATCGCTGGTTATGGTTCATGGCGAAGTGCTGTTCCCGAACGCGGTGAGCTGGCAGAAGGGAATGACCACCGAGGATTACATCGAGAAATGTGGTGGCCTGACGCAGAAATCGGGTAACGCCAGAATTATCGTCATTCGTCAGAACGGTGCAGCCGTCAACGCAGAAGATGTGGATTCACTCAAACCGGGCGATGAGATTATGGTTCTGCCGAAATATGAATCGAAAAACATTGAAGTTACCCGTGGTATTTCCACCATCCTCTATCAGCTGGCGGTGGGTGCAAAAGTGATTCTGTCTTTGTAAGGAGTTGAAATGAGCAAAGCAGTTATTGTCATTCCGGCTCGTTATGGCTCATCGCGCCTGCCGGGTAAGCCACTGCTCGATATTGTTGGTAAACCGATGATCCAGCATGTTTACGAGCGTGCGTTACAGGTGGCGGGCGTCGCAGAAGTTTGGGTGGCAACAGACGATCAGCGTGTTGAAAAGGCCGTGCAGGCATTTGGCGGGAAAGCCATCATGACGCGCAACGATCATGAATCCGGCACCGATCGGCTGGTCGAGGTGATGCATAAAGTCGAGGCAGATATCTACATTAACCTGCAGGGCGACGAACCAATGATTCGCCCGCGGGATGTAGAAACGCTGTTACAAGGAATGCGTGATGACCCCGCGTTGCCAGTGGCAACGCTATGCCACGTGATTTCTGCCGAAGAAGCGGCTGAGCCAAGCACGGTAAAAGTGGTGGTAAATACCCACCAGGATGCGCTTTATTTCAGCCGTTCGCCGATTCCGTATCCGCGTAATGCTGAAAAAGCGCGCTATCTAAAACACGTTGGTATTTACGCTTATCGTCGCGATGTGCTGCAAAACTACAGCCAGTTACCGGAGTCCATGCCAGAGCAGGCAGAATCACTGGAGCAGCTGCGGTTGATGAGCGCGGGGATCAACATCCGTACATTTGAGGTTGCCGCAACCGGTCCGGGCGTCGACACCCCGGCATGCCTGGAAAAAGTGCGCGCCCTGATGGCACAGGAACTGGCTGAAAACGCATGATTGGCATTTACTCGCCTGGCATCTGGCGTATTCCGCATCTGGAGAAATTTCTGGCGCAACCGTGCCAGAAACTTTCTCTGCTGCGCCCTGTTCCGCAAGAAGTTGATGCTATCGCCGTGTGGGGACATCGTCCCAGCGCGGCGAAACCAGTCGCCATCGCCAAAGCAGCGGGAAAACCCGTCATTCGTCTGGAAGATGGATTTGTGCGTTCGCTGGATCTTGGCGTCAATGGCGAGCCGCCGCTTTCTCTGGTGGTGGATGATTGTGGCATTTACTACGATGCCAGCAAGCCTTCGGCGCTGGAGAAACTGGTACAGGATAAAGCCGGAAATGCGGCATTGACTGATCAGGCCAGAGAAGCGATGCACACCATCGTGACTGGGGATTTGTCGAAATATAATCTGGCGCCTGCGTTTGTGGCTGATGAGTCAGAACGTACAAACATCGTTCTGGTTGTCGATCAGACATTTAATGATATGTCAGTGACGTATGGCAATGCTGGCCCGCATGAGTTTGCTGCCATGCTGGAAGCCGCGATGGCGGAAAATCCTCAAGCCGAAATTTGGGTGAAGGTGCACCCAGATGTACTGGAAGGAAAGAAAACAGGTTATTTCGCCGATCTGCGCGCCACGCAACGAGTACGTTTAATTGCCGAGAATGTCAGCCCGCAGTCGCTGTTGCGACACGTTTCCCGGGTTTACGTCGTGACCTCCCAGTACGGCTTTGAAGCCTTGCTGGCAGGAAAACCAGTAACATGTTTCGGCCAGCCCTGGTATGCAAACTGGGGCTTAACCGACGATCGTCATCCGCAGTCCGCTTTGTTATCTGCCCGACGCGGTTCTGCCACGCTGGAGGAACTTTTTGCCGCTGCATACCTGCGTTACTGTCGCTATATCGATCCGCAAACGGGAGAAGTAAGCGATCTATTTACCGTGCTGCAATGGCTGCAATTACAACGTCGACATCTGCAACAGCGTAATGGTTATTTATGGGCGCCAGGCTTAACGCTGTGGAAGTCAGCGATCCTGAAACCTTTCTTGCAAACGGCAACAAACCGGCTGAGTTTTTCACGTCGCTGTACTGCGGCGAGCGCCTGCGTGGTATGGGGTGTAAAGGGAGAACAGCAATGGCGAGCCGAAGCGCAGCGAAAATCACTGCCGTTATGGCGAATGGAAGATGGTTTTCTGCGTTCATCCGGACTTGGCTCTGACCTGCTGCCACCGCTATCGCTGGTGCTGGATAAACGCGGAATCTACTATGACGCCACGCGCCCCAGCGACCTGGAAGTGCTGCTTAATCATAACCAGCTAACGCTGGCGCAGCAGATGCGAGCTGAAAAATTACGCCAGCGACTGGTTGAAAGCAAACTGAGTAAGTACAACCTGGGAGCCGATTTCTCTCTACCAGCCGAAGCCAAAGATAAAAAAGTTATCCTGGTGCCGGGTCAGGTAGAAGACGATGCCTCAATTAAAACCGGCACCGTTTCTATTAAGAGCAACCTTGAGTTATTACGCACAGTACGCGAGCGTAATCCGCACGCTTACATTATTTATAAACCGCACCCGGATGTACTGGTGGGGAATCGCAAGGGCGATATTTCGGCAGAATTGACTGCTGAACTTGCTGATTATCAGGCACTGGACGCAGATATTATTCAATGCATTCAGCGCGCAGATGAAGTGCACACCATGACATCATTGTCCGGGTTTGAAGCGTTATTACATGGCAAGCAAGTTCATTGTTACGGCCTGCCCTTCTATGCCGGTTGGGGTTTAACCGTTGATGAACATCATTGCCCGCGCCGCGAGCGCAGATTAACGATAGCAGACTTGATCTATCAGGCGTTGATTGTTTACCCAACATATATTCATCCAACACGGCTACAGCCTATTACGGTTGAGGAAGCTGCGGAATATTTAATCCAGACGCCGCGTAAGCCGATGTTTATTACCCGAAAAAAAGCGGGGCGGGTAATACGCTATTGCCGCAAATTAATTATGTTCTGCAAGGTCAGATTTGGCTAAACAATTTCATAGTTGACTATTACGCAAATTATTTATGCAAGGTAATGCACTAACCGTTTTATTATCCGGTAAAAAATATCTGCTATTGCAGGGGCCGATGGGACCTTTTTTCAATGACGTCGCCGAATGGTTAGAGTCATTAGGACGTAACGCTGTGAATGTTGTATTCAATGGTGGGGATCGTTTTTACTGCCGCCATCGACAATACCTGGCCTACTACCAAACGCCGAAAGAGTTCCCCGGATGGTTACGGGATCTCCACCGGCAATATGACTTTGATACCATCCTCTGCTTTGGTGACTGCCGCCCATTGCACAAAGAAGCAAAACGTTGGGCAAAGTCGAAAGGGATCCGCTTTCTGGCATTTGAGGAAGGATATTTACGCCCGCAATTTATTACCGTTGAAGAAGGCGGAGTAAACGCATATTCATCGCTACCGCGCGATCCGGATTTTTATCGTAAGTTACCAGATATGCCTACGCCGCACGTTGAGAACTTAAAACCTTCAACGATGAAACGTATAGGTCATGCGATGTGGTATTACCTGATGGGCTGGCATTACCGCCATGAGTTCCCTCGCTACCGCCACCATAAATCGTTTTCCCCCTGGTATGAGGCTCGTTGCTGGGTTCGTGCATACTGGCGCAAGCAACTTTACAAGGTAACACAGCGTAAGGTATTACCGAGGTTAATGAACGAGTTGGATCAACGTTATTATCTTGCCGTTTTGCAGGTATATAACGATAGCCAGATTCGTAACCACAGCAATTATAACGATGTGCGTGACTATATTAATGAAGTCATGTACTCATTTTCGCGTAAAGCGCCGAAAGAAAGCTATTTGGTGATCAAACATCATCCGATGGATCGTGGTCACAGACTCTATCGACCATTAATTAAGCGGCTAAGTAAGGAATATGGCTTAGGTGAGCGAGTCATTTATGTGCACGATCTCCCGATGCCGGAATTATTACGCCACGCAAAAGCGGTGGTGACGATTAACAGTACGGCGGGGATCTCTGCACTGATTCATAACAAACCACTCAAAGTGATGGGCAATGCCCTGTACGACATCAAAGGCTTGACGTATCAAGGGCATTTGCACCAGTTCTGGCAGGCCGATTTTAAACCGGATATGAAACTGTTTAAGAAGTTTCGGGGGTATTTATTGGTGAAGACGCAGGTTAATGGGGTTTATTATGGGGATAGAGTAAGAAAACAAATAAAAGTAAAAAAAATTATAACTATGAACGATATAAAAACCAGCTCTTAGATATTGAGATATATTGCTATTCATTCCTCACACAAGTATACATAAAAACTAAAAGTTTTTAGTTTTTAGTTTATTTCTTACCGAGTTAAGATGCTCAATTGTATTTGGATAATCAGGGTTGATGAAAAATGCTCTTTTTAATGCTGCTAAAGACCCAGCCAGATCTCCTATATTGTGTAAATATACGCCTAATCTATTCCATGCAAACCCAAATGAAGGATATTTTTTCAAGCAACAGAGGAGGGCATTATTGTATTCCTCAGAAAATTGTTTCGAGAACAGAAGAGGAGAAATATCCTCAGGATAAAGCTCAGAAGCAATGTGGCCTCTTCCAATAAAAGATCTTCCACCCGATAAGAAGTCTGTAAAAAAATTAACAATTCCAATTTGTCTATTTAAGTATTCCGGAACAACATGTGAGGCGCTAGTGCATGAAAAAAATGAAAAATTTCGATCATGTCGCATCGATAAAGCACAATAAGTATCTACAATATCAAACTCACCAAATATCATATTCACATCAAGATCAGAATAATCTAGAAACCTTACATCTTTAAATTTTTTGAGAATATCAAATTCACTCTCAGAACTTTTAGAATAAGGAAGTTTTAATATTGTTTCGGTGCCAAAAAGAATAAGTGTTGTTTTTATTTTTCTACTAGATAAAGCCCCATAAATTAAAGCACCATATCCTCCCATGGAAGCCCCTACACAGATAATTTGTTTTATTTTATGATAAATACAGAAATTATCTATTCGGTCAGATAGGGCTTTAAATGCAGAAGGCAAATCACTCCCTAAACCGACTAACCCTTTTTGGTACCATGAAAAATCAGAGGGTGTAACATGCAAAACATTTACATTAAGCGCATCAAAAGTTTTGAAAAAACTAAATTCTCCAGGACCTGCTCCCCAAGATGAGAAAACGAGAAAAAGTCTTTTATCCTCAATGTTCTTCCCTCGCCATAAGTAATAATCATGATGGAGGGAATCAACAGGACCTTTAGCAAAATCAATATTTTTCAAAGAAATACTCATTTGACCCACCAGTCTCTAAATATTGTAAAAATCGTACACCTTCGCGCATTAAATATTTCATTAATAACTATCACTGACATATAAAAAAGAGTCACACCATAGTGCGACTCACATTATATTAATTAAGCTTTGATGTATTTTTGAAGAACAATCGTAAACTTTTTAAAAGAGGTTTTTGGGAATCATTAAAGAATAAATATGGGTCTTTTTTTAACTTAGCAAGTTTACGCTGCGTAGTTGTCTTTAAAGGATGTGCATAAGTAGTTTGTGGCGTTTGCTTCACAACAACTGGGTTAACAGATGGCGCTGGCATTTTAGCAGGATTAACTCGCGGTTGAGTTCCATTGACTAAGTTATAATAAGCACTGGCACCTCTCTTCCATTTAGATGCTTTTAATAACTCATCGATAATTTTAGGGTTAATGGTGCCATTAGAGTCCTTATAGCAATCTAGTAAAGGCGAAATTAAGCATACAGACCCCCCACCAAAAACATTTTCGACTTCATGAGAAGCAAACATCCCTGCATCTATACCGTTGGGATTATTCGCAAAATTCAAAATAAGTTGAGAAGAAAGAATAGGAGAAAATTCAATGTATTTAAAGTAAGAACCAAAACGAGTTTTGATATCATGAACAAAGTCCATTACGCCACGATGTGTTCCTAATAGAGCATTTTTTCTTACAATCTCTTCTTCTGCCTCGAGAAAAATCATTTCTCTTTCTTGACCTTTCCCTTCCATTTTAATCAGACTTCCTTCAGGGGAACTTAATGCTGCTTCAAAAATAAACACATGATCATTTAATCCATGTCTATAAGCGATCTTATGATCATCAAGATTTTGCAAGAAACCTTCAAAATGATCATTTGAAAAATAATCACGACTATGGTGATGTGTTAAAAAATAAAATCCGTTCACACAAGGGCATTGCAGTATTTTTTTTAAATAATATTGCATGGAACCACTGTAACCAATATCAACAACAGTAGCACCGCCATTTAAGCAATCATTTTCAAATCCAGTTTCTCGTAAATAATCGATATAGCTTTCACGTTCATTTTTTGCATTAGACAATATTGTATGATGAATATCTTTTAAAAAACCAATCAGCTTTCCAAATTCAAAATAAGGAGAAACAATAGTGTCATGCTTGTAATTATATTTTTCAAGAACAGATTTTTTAACAGTATCCACATCCAGCCCAAAACGAGTAGATAAAAAGTCACTTAGCTTTCTAGCATTGAAGTTTTGAGAGGCAACCTCAATAATATCATCAATATTTCTTAACGATGCTACCATTGCAGTTCGACGAGAGCTGTACAGGTATTCGGTCTTGATGCCAGATGATGATTCAGGATAAAAATAATCGAATGTTTTTTTAAGAATCCATCCATCGCGGGATAAGAAATATAATTTTTTGATACCTAATTTATTAACCCGCCGATACAACCACTGAGTAAAGCCAACAACAAGAGGCCCTATTGCCATATAGCCATAATTATATTCGTCAGCATTAAAAATTGATTCCTTGTTAATTTTAAACCAGTGTCCTGCGTGATATTTGTTAGCAAACAAACCATTAATAACAGAACTCGAAATACCTGGATGATTAATACTGGAACGTAAAATATCAGCAATTAAAGATTTTTTGTAATTATCAATCGCTTTTTGAAATACATATGTTTTTATGCCATGTTTTTTAGCCATATCACCATCAGCTTGTTTATTATCACCGACATGAAGAGCCTGTCCTGCATTAATATCAAAATTATCTCTTATATATTTCAAATATTCAGGATAAATAGTTCCGTTATGTTTTCTTGTTTTAGTTTCTGCTGAAACCAATAATTTATTGTAACCACTAATTTTTACTTTTTGTAAAATACGCTCAATAACATTCTGAGAAAGATAAATATCTGTAATGATAGATACACTTTCACAAATCATTTGAGAAAAATAAAATTCACGAACCATTTCTTTTTTCGGATGAACGAGTTCGACTTCAGCATCTATTTCTATATTTTTTATCTTCTCTAGTTGTTCTAAAGTAAGATCAAAGTATCTTGGAAATCTTTCGTAAATTTCATCGAGAGTAATTTCAAACTCACCTCTTGTCTCTCTGCGCAAGTCAATTTCGGCTTGTCGTCTTACATAATAGAAAGGGAAGTTTTTATTGTTTAACTCATTACGTACACGGGATTCAATTAGATTAAATAATTCATGAGGTTCAACAAAATCACGTTCAACAAGAGTATCAAAAAGATCATAAGAGATCGCTTTTGAATGCGACATTGCAACACGTAAATGGTCTACTTCAGGAACTAATTTTGAGTCAATAAAGTTTTTTTTCAGTAACCATTCTCTATTGCCACAGATGATATCTTTTCGAACTTCATCAATACTTTTTTTAGTGTTAAAATACTCATATTCGTCGCAATTAGAGGTAAACTTATTAAATAAATCCTTCAACTTATTTAGATAAGATTTTCCATTAAACAAATCATTTTTATGTGATAAGTGAACTTTTGAAAGTAAAACATAAAGAATATTATCACGATCAATCTTTATGCCTTTTTCAACATCATTAACGAAGCTCATTAATGATGTATTTGAACAGAGTACATCGACTTGTGATTTTCCAAGACCAAAATATGGAATCTGCCATAAAGCAGCCTGATAACCAATCGATGACGAGACTGATAAAGCACCATCTACATAAGGAAGAATAAATTGACTTGGTGTGAATACATCTTTTTTAGAAAAATATATAAAATTACTGTATTTTTCATTCAAAGACTCAATTTGCTCGTCACTTATTTGTCTTTTATAGCCATGTTCTGTAACTATAACACCAATATTTGATGGAACTTGAGAAAGAACATCTTCCACCATCGCATATTGTGATGGATAATTGGTACAACTATTATAAGAAAAATAGTTATCCACTTGACATGCTAATACAACAAGTCGATCATATTTTTCATATAATGATGAAATATATTTCTTGAGAGGATGATAAGCAGCAAGTGCTCTTGAACTTTGCCTTCTGAGTAATTTTATAACTTCCTTTTCTTCTTCTGAAATCTCCTCAGCACGAATTTTATCAGCATATTTATATTGATATGAATATTCATACAAACCACATGGGTCTAATAAACCATATGCAGGAAATGGTGCCCTTGAAAAAATTCCAAACATAGCGTTTAAAAGTAAAGATGATGGAAATATCTCTTTAAAAAATGGAGCTGGGCTTTCATATGAAATAATAATATCTGGTTTATAATCAACAGGAAGGCAAGCAGATATGATTGATTTTAGTTCTTCATTAGCCTTTATATTTAAATTCCCATGATATAATTCATTACTAACATTAATATTCTTCAGATATGAGTTCTTTTCAAATACATCTTCATCAATAATTATAAAATCGATACCCTCCATTTTTAAATTATTTTGTTTTGCTTTATTATAAATCGTACGAGAAACGATCATTTTAAAATCGAGGCTCTTATCAGCTATCCTAAGGCCATCAATTTCAGGTAGTAGATAAGAGCGTAGTGTTGCATAGCGAAATAATTTGTCATTTAATTCTGTACGTGGCTCTAAATAATACAATATTGATTTCATATTCTTGACTCCTTTTGAGTACAGTAATCACCAAAAACCCATTTCGTTATTTCTTACATTTAGACAATACAGCAGTTTAAGTGGCTCTAAGCATCTATTCTTTAGATGCCTTTTATAAATATTTATTAATATAATTACTTATATGTATTAACTTGGGGAGTGTAAATTATATCTTCACGTAATGGCCTAAATCTTAATAGTTGTATTTTCATTTATTTGGTATGATTTTATCCCCTCCTGAACATCCTCATGAAAACTAACTGCATTATCATCTTTAAACACAATGGCCACATCACAAAACTCTTTCAATGAATTCAAACTATGTGAAACCATCAAAAAACTAGACTCTTTATGCCTTTCTTTAAACAATTGAGCGCATTTTTCTTTAAACCTGGCATCACCGACTGCGGTTACTTCATCGACGATATAATAATCAAACTTAAATGCCATGCTTAAACCGAAGCCTAAACGCGATCGCATACCAGATGAGTAAGTTTTGATCGGCATATCGAAGTACTTACCGAGTTCGGCAAATTCTTCGACAAACTCAATTTTCTCTTTCAGCTCTTCTTGCTTCGCGTATAACCGCGCAACAAATTTTACGTTTTCGCGTCCGGTTAAACTTCCCTGAAATCCACCTGCGAGGCCGACTGGCCATGATATCGTTTTATTGGTGATGATCTTTCCACTGTCGGGGCGGTCAATGCCGCCAATCATTCTCAGTAACGTTGATTTACCCGCTCCGTTACGACCAATAAAGGCAACACTTTTTCCTGAAGGGATTTCGAGGTTTAAATCCTTAAAAACATAGTGTCGACCCGTTGGCGTGCGATATGACTTCGTCAAATTCTCAATTTTAATCATGATGTCAGCATTGCCTCTTCACGCGTTCGGTATAACGCCAGACCGATGAACAGGGTGACCAGAGTAAACATTGCCAAGTAGTTCAGACTCACGCCTTCGCTGATATAGCCAGGCATAACTGCCTCGCGGCTTAACTCTACGACATGCACTAATGGATTCCAGAGTAGATATGACCAGTATTGCTTCGGAATCGAGTGTAGAGGGAACATGATGCAGGAGATGAAATACAGCGGCTTAAGCAGTATCGGCAGGACCTTTTGCATTTCAGGGAAGGTTTTACCAACGACCATGAATATTAAGCCAACGCCACATGAAAGAATGATTAACAAACTCCAGGTAAGCACAAGTTGTAAAAAGTTTGTTATTTCGAAATATTCGCCTGCCATCCATACGATAAGCATAAGCAATATATAAACAGCAACGTAAATCAGTGTCTCAAGCAATGCACGCGCAATGATCGTATCGATGGGTTTTACTGGTCGATAATTAAACAGCCCCTGATTCGCTTCAATAGCACCTACAGAACGATTGCTGATACTGCTAAAGATAAAAAAGGGAATCAGGCCATTAAGTAAAAACACCGGGAATGAGATGTCTGGCATCGTGCGGTGCATAATGTAACCAAAAATGCCCAACAGTATCAGCAAATGCGCTGAGGGTTCGAGAATCGCCCACAAATATCCCAGACGGAACTTACCAAAGCGTGTTCGTATTTCTCGTAGAAATAATGCCTCTACGGTGACTTTCTGGACTTCAAATCCACTTCTTGCCATTTGATGATGTGATCCTAATCTCTTCAGGTACGCTACCGCCCTTGGCTTAACAGCTACCAATACACTGGAGGTAATGCTTATTTGTAACTGGATAAAATTTACTCAGACGGTTTGACCTTTTTAATAGCCGCAAAAAATTTCAGCAGAAATTATTTCCGCAGGGATAAATAGATCTATTTCCGTCTCGTTTCTTCTAATCCATTCTTCAGGCATGAATGTATTCGGTCTTCTGGTAATTTCAGAAAACTGGCCGTTTTAGAATGTAGAGTTAATTTCTCAGGAAATTATTTCTACCTCTTTTTGCTTAACCAATATGGCTTGAAAAAGATGTAAAGCAGCATGCGTTCTGGATTACTCCGGAACACACTTATTCAAAATGGGCCGCTAATTTCGCAAGAAATTATTTTTCACTATTACTGTTAACTACTTGATTATAATACACCCATGAATTTTATGCGTAGTAACACCTGCAATCTGTCTCAAACCAGAACGCACGCGATTGATTACCAATAAATTGTTTAGCGAGAAACTATTTCCCTATTTAAAATTCACTCATGTACTTCTTATTTATATCTACAGCCCCCTCTTTACAGTCACATTTGTGATTCACATCACATTTAAACGGTGTTATTTAAGCCCCATTAATAATTCCGTGGGTAATTATTTTCGTCAATTAAAATATACATCTTGATTATTTTGTGTGTTTATTTTAACCAGCGTTACAGCCAGCATTATCCCTCAGTAGATATACCTGAGCAGACATTTCTTAAAATCGACGAATAGTTTCCCTGGAAATTATTATGCTTATTTGAAATTCCCTTTCTGATTATCTCCAGGAATTTTAATAATTTCCAGACTACACAAAATACAGATCACATAAGAATTATCCTATATGTTTTGACCTATCAATTGTTACTCAATGATTTATTACAACTATTAATAATCATAATGTGTCAAAACACTTAAGCATCTTTACAGTCTTAGAAAGGTGTCGATTAACGAAGGCTACATGGTGAAAAACAGGTTCCTTCAGTGTTACCGAATATTCCGTGGTGGTCTGGAGGGAGATAATTCTTGCTACATCGAAACTCAGCCAGGTGAGCGGGTTTGACAGTTCCGCACTCACCATTGGGCTAAGGGTTATCAGGTGGGGTTAAGGAAATGGCAATACCTACCCCCGTCCAAACTCCAGTCGCTGCACATTCACCATCCCTGGCTTCTCACCTGCGCTGACATCAATTTGTGTCACTCGCAGCGCATATTTTTCATCCAGTGCTTTTAACCAGTTCAGCAGGTCATTAAACACCACCGGATCTATCCAGACCTGAATATTCTCCCCACGCTCGGCTATTCGCTTAATGGCCACAGAATGCGCGGAAGCGCTGTCGCTGATGACCCGCGATACCTGTGCTGGCGTTGTCGTGCCGGATTTTCGCGCCGCAATAATATCCGGCGCGGCGCTCTTCAGTCGCGCGTTCATCGCCACCAGCTGCTGCAACATCGTCTCCTGTTGCTCAATCCGTTCGCTCAACGGCTGCCAGATGAGAACGTAATATCCGGCGCTAAACAGGAACACTACCGCTGCCAGTAACATGCCTTTTTCACGCGGAGAACGCCCCGCCAGGTGTTGTGCCAGCCAGTGTTCGCTACGGCTTAACTGGCGTTCACGCCATTGCTGAAAATAGTGAATAAATTTATCGCGTAACATGTTATTTCCTCCGCAACGTTACGCCGCCGGAAACCGCATCACCCTCTTTCTGTAACGCGTCCTGTTGCACAACATAATCGGTTGCCAGTGCGCTACGCAGTTTGTCGAAGCTGGCAAAGTTCGCAGCCCGTAGCTGGAGGTGAAGCGTCTGGCGTTTTTGATCAAAGGTGAAACCACGCATCTCAATGTCGGAAAGTGATGCGGATTTCAGGGTACTGGCGATCGCAGACAACTCGGCAAGCAGATCGGTATCATCAGCCTGTGGGCGATATTTTTTCAGCGCCATCGTCACCTGCGAGCGTAAATTCACAATCCGCTTCTGCTCCGGGAATAGCGTTAAGAACTGTTTCTCCGCCTGGGTGCGGCTTTGCGCCACCTGTTCGCTGACGCTCCATAACGTCACGCCCCGTTCCACTACCAGCGCAACCAGAATCAGCAATATCGGCAGAATCATCACCCGCCAGCGCGCCCACTGTTTTCGGTAGCTGACACGAGGTTGCCACGGCCCTGTTAGCAGGTTCCCTTCCGGTTCGCCATAAGTGGTAATGGCGGGCAGAGCCGTAACGGTCAGGCGTTCGGCGTCTGCACCAGCCCATGCAGACAGTTCTTCCGGTGCAATGCCGACCACAGTTAGTGAAATCGGTAAATTCTGCTCATTGAGCTGTGCGCGGAACATGACCGGAGCCAGCGCCCGCCCGGCGCTCCATCCCCGGCATTCATCGATGCGGCAGATAACCCGTTGCGCATCGCCAGCCATAAACCCACAAGGAATGGACATCCAGTCCGGCGCGACGGTAGCGCGGGTGATGCCGTTTGCCTGCAACCACTGCGCAATGTTGCGCATATGCTGCTGGTGAATCACAGCTACGGTTGCCAGTTGCTGGTCGATTTTCAACGGGGCGAAATGCAGTTCATCGATATCCTGGTTCAGCTCTTCTTCCAGCAAGGCGGGCAGAATCGTCGGTATCTGCTTGCGGGGCACATCAGGCAGTTCAACCTGCCAGACGCTGATCCATTCGCCGGGAATGTAGAGTCGAATCGCATCAGTTTGCAGCCATTGCTGGAGACGTTCGTCAGCAACGTCAGGCCAGATACCGTGCTCCACGTCGGGTGTATGGCGCTGCCAACGGATGGGATCAGCGGCGCAAAGCGGGAAAAAAATCTCAAGCATGGAACTCACTCACTTTCTCCTGCCTGATGCCAGAGAACAGAAAAGTGTTGTGGGCCCATGCGGACAATTAACGAATTCATCGTCAGTTCAATCTCATTCACGGTGATATCTGAACGCAGCCAGAAGTAATTGCTGTCCACGCTCAGGACGGTTTTTAGCTGTTTTTTAGTACGCTCATCGACGTCTGCAAGTAGCGGCTGAGCAAGAAACTGATCGACATCTTCCCAGCCCTTCGCCGGACGTTGTTGTAATAACGCCCGCGCCTGAACAGGGCTTAACCACGGGTCAAACAGCGCCTCAAGAATCACACTTTGCGTGACATCTAATGTATTGATGTTGATTTGCTGGCGGGCCATCGGCAGCGCACAGACCAACGGTTTCAGTTTTTGATAAAGCCCGGCGTCCATTCCCTGCACCACGCGCATTTCGCTGATATCCGCCAGCGGTTGATTAGCGGCGTAGAACGGCACCGAGCGGGCGAGATACTCGCTGTCTTCACGACCCAGACGCGTCTGCACGCTGCGGTCTTCGTCAATAAACTCCCACAGGCTTTCGGCTATCAGTTCGGCCCGATAAGCAGGCACATCGAGGCGCGAGATCAGGGCAATCAGTTGTTGTACCGCGAGCGGACGCGACGCCGTCGTCGGCTGAGCGAGGGCATTCAGGTTAAAGCAGGCCTGTGCGTCACGCAGAGTGACGGCAATTTGCCCCTGCGGCAGTGGGAAAAAACGCGGGCCAGAAGCCCACGGTTGTGCCAGATGCACACGCTTTTCATTTTTCAGGCTCAGACTGAGTGCGCTCAACGCCAGGCTTTCTGCACTGGCGCTGTACCACAGCGCCTGCTGGTACTCCTGCTGGCTGCGTGTTCGCCCAAGTTGTTGCTGCATCCGCCCGGAAAGCGTGATGGTTACCAGCATTATGACCGCCAGCAATACCAGCACCACGACCAGTGCCATTCCGCGTTTTGGTGGTGAGGTGATCATGATAATTGCGGCCCGCGTAACAACCAGATGCGTTCAATCTCGCCCCATTGCGGCGAGTGCAGGGTTATGCGTACTGCCACAGGGATCGCCTGCACTGATGACCAGCTCTCCTGCCAGCGCGTGCCGTCGTAGAACTGCAAACGGAGCGAATCCGCCGGAATCAACTTTTGCATTGTCGGCTTCACACTGCCTGCTGCGTCGGTCAGCGGCCAGGCTAACCGTTCGAGATAACCATCATGAATGCGGTAACCGACGGTGAGCAGATTACTGCGCGGCAGACGCATCAACGGATTAACCACGCCGCCACGTACAAAACGCATCCCTTCACTCTCAGACGCCAGCACGCCAGCGCCCGCCAGTAACGCTGGTTCACGCTGGCCCTGATCGCCTCTTACCGGACGCGGCATCATTTGGGTCAGATCGTGGTTCAAAAAACTCATCGTTTGCTGCATGAGGTTTAGTTTTTGATCGTGTCCGGCGACGGCGCTATTCACGCGTGTAACGCCGTTTGTCACCTGCTGCGCCATCAGTGCCAGTGAGGCAAAAATGGCTATTGCCACCAGCATTTCCAGTAACGTGAAACCAGCGCGAGTCCTTCTCACTGTTGGCCTCCCACGGCGCTAAACCAGGCGCGTCTTGACTGAATCACCGACGAAAAGTCTTCGTGACGGCTGACTTCAATATCCACCGCCTGGAGCAGCACGTTACCGGTATTCAGCGGTGTGGTTCGCCAGTACCAGCGGCTTCCTGCCATATCACTCTCTCCCTGGTGCCTGACCGCTCGTTGTTCACGGGTCATCAGGTAAAGCAGCGCGGTCTGATTTTCAGCTACCCAACCCGCTACCGTTTTTTCCTCAAGAACGTGCTGATTACTCAGCGCGCCGCTGGCGATCTGTAACACCGCCATGGCGGCCAACGCAAAAATCGCCAGCGCGAGCATTACTTCCAGCAAGGTAAATCCACGCTTCATGGCATCCTCTCATCACATTGATTGAGAGATAACGCGCCATCGTGCGCCAGCTTTACCGCCCAACACGCGTTTTGTGCCGATGCGTAAAAATGCAGTGTAAACGGCGTGACAGGTTCAAAAGGCGAAAAACGGATCTGCGGCGTCTTCTTTTTCGCCTCTTTTTGCAGCTCCAGTTCAATATCGTGCAGCGTCAGGCGACGACGCTGCAGCTCCAGCGCATACTCCTTCTGCCAGATATCACTGCCGGGTTGTAACAGCATCTGCACCTGTTTCGGCACCGTAACCTGTGCCGATAAGCGGGTCGAGGAAACGGGCAACCATTGCCCGTGACGACGCTGCATAAACTGGTAACCTGGTGGGTCGATTAGCACACCGAGTGTTTGCCCTTCGATCACTGCCCTGTCCTTAAACTGCGCAAAGCGAGTCAGAAAATCCTGCGCCGCTTTTTTCGCAGGCGGCTCTGAAGCGGTCGCAAACGTCTGTACCACGCCCGCACTGGCAAGGCCGATAAGGAAAATCACCAGCATGATTTCCAGAAGTGTGAATCCGCGTTCAGGCACTGATTACTGAAACTCCTGCAAATTCCAGTTACCGATATCTGCGCCAGCGCCCTCTCCGTTTTCCTGACCATCTGCTCCCAGGGTATAAACATCAAACAGCCCTTTTTCACCCGGGCTGAGATACTGATAATCATTGCCCCACGGATCTTTTGGCAGTCGTTTAATGTATCCACCGGCACGGTAGTTGCGGGCGTCCGCCATATTGGCTGGCTGCTGGATCAGCGCTTCCAGCCCCTGTTCTGTGGTCGGATAACGCCCGTTATCCAGTCGGTACATATCCAGTGCGTTTTCCAGCGCCACGATATCGCTGATGGCTTTTTGCCGATCGGCTTTCTCTTTGTTGCCCAGCAGGTTAGGCACTACCAGACTTGCCAGGACGCCAAGAATAACAATCACCACCATCACTTCCAGCAGGGTAAAACCTGCCCGTGGTTTTTGTGTGCGGGATAACGAATTCATGTGATAACTCCGTAAATTACATTCCAACCATATTGTTCAGTTGCAGCATCGGCTCGAGGATGGCGATGACGATAAACAGCACCACACCCGCCATCATCACCACCAGCGCCGGCTCAAACAGCCCCAACGCCAGCCCCACCTGGGTATCAAATTCCCGTTCCTGGTTGACTGCGGCCTGCTCAAGCATGGTTTCCAGTTCGCCGCTCTGTTCGCCGGAGGCGATCATGTACAGCATCATCGGTGGGAACAGGCGCAGATCCGCCAGCGCGGCGCGCAGGCTGCTTCCTTCGCGGACGCGATCTGCCGCCAGCAGCAGTTGTTGCTCGACATAACGATTTGCCGACACGGCGGCGGCGGTCTGAATGCCTTCCAGCAGCGGAACACTGCTGGCGGTGAGGATGCTTAACGTGCGGGAAAAACGCGCCGTATTCAGTCCGCGCGCAACACGCCCCGTCACGGGCAGGCGCAGCAAGGTTTTATCCCAGCGCAGGCGCATCGCAGGATTTTTGAGTAACCGTTGCCCCAGCACCAGAAGCCCCAGCAAACCCGCCAGCCAGTACACGCCGCTGGCCTGTAACGCGTCGCTCATAGCGATGAGCATTCGGGTGGAGGCGGGTAGCGCGTGTCCGAGATGATCAAACTGTTCGATAATTTTCGGCACCACTGCCGTCAGCAAAATAGTGACTACGCCCGTTGCCACCACCAGCAGAACCAGCGGATAGAGCATGGCCTGCAGCAGGCGTGATTTCAGACGCTGCCGCTGTTCGGTGTAATCCGCCAGGCGATTGAGCACCACGTCGAGATGCCCGGATTTTTCTCCGGCGGCGACCATCGAACAAAACAGGGAGTCAAAGACGCGGGGATGTTCGCGCAGGCTGTCCGACAGGGTATAACCTTCCTGAATCCGGCTGCGCAGCGCCATTCCGAGGCTTTTTACATGCAGTTTTTCGCTTTGCTCACTGACCGCCTGTAAGCAGGTTTCCAGCGGCATTGCTGCCTGCACCAGCGTTGCCAGTTGACGAGTGAACAGCGCCAGATCTGCCGCCGCCACGCGACGATGTGCGTGCCGCCGACGCTGCAACATTCCCCCTGCCGATGCATTCATCCGGGCTTCAATGTGCACGGGAATGAGGTCTTTACCGCGTAACAATTGACGGGCATGACGCGCGGAATCCGCCTCAATCATGCCTTTGGTTTTGCGACCATTACGCTCCAGCGCCTGATAGTAAAACAGTGCCATTACGCCTCCATGGTTACCCGCAGAACTTCATCGAGAGAGGTTTCTCCGGCGAGCACTTTCTCAATGCCGTTACTGCGGATACCCGCAGAGTGTTGCCGGACATAACGTTCCAGCTCCAGTTCCCCGGCCTGACGGTGGATCAAATCACGCAATGTGGCGTCTACCACGATCAGCTCATGGATGGCAGTACGTCCGCGAAAACCTTTGTGATTACAGGCGGGGCAGCCCTGCGGATGGTACAGCGTGACGGCATGCGCATCGGTAATCCCCAGCAGGCGTTTTTCTTCGTCAGTGGCAGGCGCGGACTGGCGGCAATCGGGACACAGCGTGCGGACCAGTCGCTGCGCCATCACGCCCGTCAGACTGGAAGAGAGCAGGAAAGGCTCCACGCCCATATCCTGCAAACGCGTGATCGCCCCCACCGCTGTGTTGGTATGCAGCGTGGAAAGTACCAGGTGTCCGGTCAGTGAAGCCTGAACAGCGATTTCTGCGGTTTCGGTATCGCGGATTTCACCGACCATCACCACATCCGGGTCCTGACGCAAAATTGCGCGCAGGCCACGGGCGAATGTCATGCCGACGCGGGTGTTAACCTGCGTCTGACCGATCCCTTCAATCATGTATTCGATAGGGTCTTCAACCGTGAGAATGTTACGCGAGTGGTTGTTCAGCTCCTGCAATCCAGCGTACAGCGTGGTGCTTTTGCCGGAACCGGTCGGCCCCGTCACCAGAAAAATGCCGTGCGGTTTGTGTAACAGCTGGCGCAACTGCGCAGTCAGTTCGAGACTTAAACCCAGACGCTCCAGCGTCAGGCGAGCCTGGTTTTTGTCCAGCAGTCGCAGCACCACCCGTTCCCCCCAGGCGGAAGGCATGGTAGATACACGGACGTCAATCGCCCGACCGCCCAGCAGCAGCGCAATACGGCCATCCTGCGGTACGCGCTTTTCGGCGATATCCAGTCGCGCCATCACCTTGATACGCGATACCAGTAGCGAGGCCAGTTTACGACCGGGGCGCAACATTTCATGTAATGTGCCGTCAACACGAAAACGGATCACCAGACTCTTTTCAAACGTCTCAATGTGGATATCCGAAGCGCCTTCTTTGATTGCCTCTGCCAGCATGGCGTTGATCAGTTTGATGATCGGCGCATCGTCGTCACTTTCCAGCAGATCTTCCGTTTCCGGCAGTTCTTCAGCGAGGGTAAAAAAGTCCTCGGCGGAACCGAGATCTTCCATCAGCTGGCGAGCTTCGGAAGAGTCCCGCTGCCAGACCGCATTCAGCCGCTGTTCAAATTCGGCCTCGTCGATTTGCCGCAGCGTAAAGGGCGCGTTCAGCCCCCGTTGTAGCTCCTGCAAAACAGAGAGCGACAACGGATGAACATGGAGGATCTCCAGCGACGCTTCGCACCATGCCACCAGGCTAAACCGACGGCTGAAACTGTAGGGCAGACGCACGGTGTTAGCGGTGGTTTCCTGTGCTACAGGCACCATTAACGCGTTCTCCCGGCATTGAGGAACGCGCGTACTTCCGGCGGTAAGGCCTGATTTTGCGCTGGCAATATCGGCTGCGCGGTGTGCGGCATCAGGCTTAAGCCTTGCTCATCGCGGTAGATTTGCTCAGCGCGCATGTAGTTATATTTGCGCTGCGACACGCCGTCTGCCGCCATACCGTCACGCAAAATGGTCGGGCGGATAAACACCATCAGGTTACGTTTTTCTTTTTTATCCGCCGTCGATTTAAACAGGTTACCAATCAACGGGATATCACCCAGCAGCGGCACTTTCGCCACGCTTTCTCCCGCCTGGTCGTCCATCAGACCGCCAAGCACGATCAGCTCACCATCGTTAGCCAGCACGGTGGTTTTCAGTTTGCGCTCGCCAAACACGACATCGAGGCTGGTCTGCCCTTCCACTTTCGAGACTTCCTGCTCAATCACCATCTGTACCGCGTTACCTTCGTTAATCTGCGGCGTGACTTTCAGCATGATGCCGACTTTTTTCCTCTCTACCGTATTGAAAGGATTGCTGTTATTGGAGCCAACGGTAGAGCCGGTTAATACCGGAACGTCCTGGCCCACCATGAAGAAGGCTTCCTGGTTGTCCAGCGTGGTGATACTCGGCGTGGAGAGCACGTTCGAGCTGGAGTCGTTTTTGACCGCCTGTACCAGCGCCATCCAGTCGCCTTTCACCACGCCAACCGCCGTACCACTAAAGCCAGAAAGGAGCTGAGCGAGCGTGGAGAGATCGCCGTTAGTATCCGGATTTATGGTGGTAGCACCGTTTTCGCTGATCACCGTGGAACCTTTCTGCGGCTTGGCTGCAGAAATCGCTGCCCCCAGCGTACCAATAGGGATTTGCGTACCGTTGGCAAACTGCATTAATCCAGCATCTTTTGACCCCCACTGCACGCCGAAGTTGATATTGCTGCCTTCGGCAACTTCCACGATTAACGCCTCGACATGCACCTGAGCACGGCGAATATCCAGTTGTTCAATCACGCTTTGCAGCGACTGCATAATGTCCTGCGGCGCAGTAACAATCAGGGCATTACTGTGTTTGCTGGCGGCGATGGAGACAACCTCGCGCCCGCTACCAACCGTGCCTTCCGCCTCTTCTTTAGCCGCCGTGAGCGTACCGCTGACCTGCTTCAGCACATCGACCAGATCTTCCGCTTTGCTGTATTTGAGATAGAACACCTGGCTGTTGCCGCTGCGCTCCATTTCTGAATCCAGCCGACGGATCAGGCGGCGCATTTTGTCTCGCGTGGCGGGGTCACCACTGACAATCACACTGTTAGTGCGTTCATCGGCGACAATTTGAGATTTCAGCGTTGCTGGCTGGTTCTCGCCGCTGTTTTTGGTCAGGCTTTCCAGCACGCGGGCAATTTCCGAGGCTGAGGCGTTATCCAGCGGGATCACCTCTTCGGTGCGATTACCCGCGTGATCCACGCGCTGGATCACTTCCGTCAGGCGCTCCACAACGGAGGCGCGTCCGGTAAGCATAATCACGTTGGAGGGATCGTAATTAACAACGTTGCCTGAGCCTGCGCTGTCAATCATCTGGCGCAGAATCGGTGCCAGCTCGCGTACCGACACATTACGTACCGGCACGACTTTGGTGACCATTTCATCGCCCGCGTAGTTGTCGCTGCCTTCACCGACCAGCGGCAGCGGCTCGACTTTCGCGGCGCTTGATTTCACCACCTTCAGCACGTCGTTTTCCATCGGTACGACCGCATACCCCTGTGCTTCCAGCAGGTTAAGGAATAACTGGTAATACTGGCGTTCATTGAGCGGAGTCATAGTGCGAATACTCACTTTCCCCTGAACGCCCGGCCCCATAATGATGGTTTTATTAAGGTTAGCGCCGACGGTTTCGATGAACGATTTCAGGTCGGTATCTTTAAAATTAGCGGTGAAAGTGGCTTCTTCCGCCCAGACCGGTGAACTACACAATGCCGCTGCCAGCATCAGCGGCAGTAAACGCTTTTTTGTTTTGAGGCCAGTTGTCTTCTTACGCCAGATAGACAACGTCATATCACGCCAAAACACGATGAATGATTCTCCTGGATTAAATGCGGTTAGCGCAGTGCGATGGAAATGTCGTAGCGCGCACCCTTGCGTAAAACCGTAAGTTGAATGGAATCCATTGAAGGTAACTGCCGCATCAGAGCAATCATTGCTCGTGGATCAGTGAAATCCTGCTGATTTAGCGCAATGGCGATATCGCCTTCCCTGAAACCGCTGGCATCGAACAGAGAACGATCTGCCCCCGGCTTCACTGCATAACCGACAATTCCCTCCTTACGCACAGGCGTAAGCTGGATATAGTTAAAAATTTTCTGCGGATCTTTCGCCAGTGCCTGACGCACGGCAGTCGGGATCTCAACTGGCGCACTGACAGCAGGTTCAGCAACAGCTTGCTTTTCTTCGTCACTGATGGATTTTTTGTTGGTCACCGCCACAGGGGGGCGTTCCTCCTCTGCCAGACTCAGACGTTCTATTTTCCCCTGATAGCGCAGCATCACATGGTCGCGGTTGATTTCCTCAATCACTGCGTTGTGAGAGCCAAGCCGTTCACCCTGCAAATAGACCTGCTGTTTGCCGCCTTCTTCAATCACCGCGCCGGGTCTGGCACCAAAGGCGATCCCGCGCAGCACCACATTAAGACGCGTTTCTGCCACAGGCGCAGATTCAGGTTGTTTTACCGGTGCGGCGACGGGTTGATATTTGCCAAACCAGTTTTGTTGGCTGACTAATTGCACGTCATTTTTATCGAACGGTTTTGCATCCGCACGGAGCGGTTTATTCGCCGATGAGGAAACCGCCGTATATTCCGCAGAAAAGGAGAAATAGCGCCAGAGTGAATACGCCATTTTTGCAGAAATAATAAGCAGCATGAGCCAGAACATCGCGCGTGCAATTTTGCGCAGATGCTCTTTGTCTGTATTAAGAGATTGTCTCTGGCTAAGAATGTGACGAATTTTAGTCAGCCATTGAATGAGATAAATTCGTGCGTCACGAAAAACAACCCGCGCCAATTTATATCTACCCGACGTTATGCTTTGACTATTCCACAGGTGGTACGATCCAGTTTCCGCTGATACTGGTTACCTGTACGTGTATCATTAATCGTTATGCTGTAATTAATTCCCTCGGTAATCATTAATTTCACCGTTGGGTCAGCGCACATTTGTCGTTGATAGCTGGTTAAAAAGGCGTCAGGTGTCTGCGTGGTCTGAGTACCCGATTCGCTGATAATGGTCATTTTTACCGTCGTGCCACTACTTTGCGCCAGCACTAAGGTATATCCCGCAGAGTTAATCGGCAGGTTTTGGCTGATATTTTGCGCCTGTTTTTTCGCCAGTAAACTGGCGTTTTCATTATGGCTGGCGCAGCCACTTAATAATCCTGTAACGCTCAACAATAGCGATATTAATACCCTCCCTGGCATCTGTTTTATCGACATGGTAAATAATCTCTAAGGTTATTAATAAGAGTTAAAATGTCACTTTGATAATGACGTGGTTATCATTAAAACAATGCCTGTAGATAAAGTGTTGCTATACCGCCCAGACTTAAACACGGTCCAAAAGGCAGTGTGGTTGATCCTCTTTTTGTAATAACGGCATATATCAGACCGCAGCATGATGCGATTAAAGCAACATTGGGTAGCGACAACGGCCCCACCCAGCCACCTAACGCAGCGAAAAGTAATACATCGCCCATGCCTAATGCTTCTTTACGCAGAACCATTCCGGCTATCCAGCGCAGGGAGTAAAAAGTGATAAACCCCACCAGAACGCCGGTGACTGCGTCTTGTAGCGTTAACGGACTCTGTTGCGCCCATGCCGCAATCAGCCCGGTCCACAATACGCCCTGAGTAAAAACATCGGGCAGCCATTGGTTGTCGAGGTCGATGATGCTCGCGGTAATCAGCCAGGCGGATAATATCATCACAGCCAGCCCCCATCCACTTTCTGGCCACACCAGACTCGCCAGCAAAAAAGCGAGTGCTGTCAATAACTCAACCAGCGGATAACGCTTGCTGATTTTCGCCTGACAGTCGCGGCAGCGCCCTTTGAGCATCAACCATGAGAGCAGCGGAATATTGTCACGAACGCGGATAGTCTGCTGGCAATGCGGACAGTGCGAACGCGGTAGCGCAAGGCTTATTTTTGACTGCGTACTCGGCATTTCACCATGAAACTCCGCCATTTGTTGGCGCAGCATGATGGGGTAACGCCAAATCACCACATTCAAAAAACTGCCGATGACCAATCCTCCAACGGTTGCCAGGATGGGCATCACCGCTGGATATTGCTGAAAAACATCAAAATGCATGGTTAAAGGTTGTTTGTTGTAATTTGCCGGATACGGGCCTGCAGGTGTATGCCATATGGCTTTCCTCCAGGCCCGATGCGCCTTATTTCATGCCGGATGCGGCGTGAACGCCTTATCCGGCCTACAGGATTACTCGACAGACATCTTATGCTCGGTAACCTTGTTAATGGTTTCCGGTCCCTGTTCCGGTTTCGGCAACTTGAGTGACGCCAGCGTGTTGTACGCCGACTGGCTCACACCGCCCTCGAAGCTCATCTCGCTCGCCCCCGGCAGCTGGTAAGCATTCGCACCTGGATTCCATTTCTTAAAGAACTCCGAAAGATCCGTCTGGGCGACCCAGGAGGCACACAGCATCAGCGTGTCGGCAGCGTTACCGTTGGATTCAGCACAGTAATTCTTGCCGCCAAAGGTGCTGTTACCAACATCATCGCCGCGTGCTTTGCGATGCATCAACTGGAACAGGTTCCAGCCTTTCATCCCTTCACGATCGCTGTAGAACGCTGGCAGAGAGCCTTCTGGATACCATTTCTTGATATCAAAGTTTTTCTCTGCCCATTCCTTCAGTTGTGCGTACATCAGCAGACGGTCACCCGCACCGCCGCGCGCCCATGCCTGACCGTTGCTCTCGTCCAGATATTCCGGCGCGACGGTAATGTCGTCAGCGACACGGTTCATCTTGCCAAGATAGCGATCCTGCATGTACAGCGCCAGCACGTTGTTCGCCACTTCAGTTGCACCCGGTACGTTCAGCGGTGTTTCTGCAGCGTTATGACCGACTTCGTGCCAAATCAGCCAGTCGTTCAGCGGCGTCGTCGGCAGTGTGGTGCTGTTCGTCGAGAAGCTGCTGTTCATTACCGGGTAACCCGAGTGCGCATCACCGATGGAGATCTGCACATCGTTGGCGAAACGGTGTTTATGCCCCGTCAATGCTTCATAGGTAAACATCCGGTGGTTACCGCTCGTTTCATTGCGACCGTAGAAGTCATTCATCGAGCTGGCAAAGGTATCCAGTTCCTCAGCGAATTGTTTCAGACCGCCAGTGAAATTGCTGGCCTCAAGGTTCTTCTTCGGCGTGGTATAGACGAACGACGCAGACTCCAGCTCGCCCAGCGGCGCAGGGGAGTTCAGATCGTTTTTCCATTCGCCGTCTTTATAGAACGGCGCTTTCACCACACCGGTAAAGGTGAAGTTGGCAGATTTATTATTCTCCTTGCTGTCGCCCTTGATATAAATCAGACCACCATAAGGAGCCGTAAACTTCACCGTACCATTAGCCTCCAGAGTATACGTTTTAGTCACTCTCGGCGGACGGTTCAGCGCAACTTCATGCTTTTCACGTCCGGTCAGGTCGTCAGCCAGCGCCACGGTAACAGTCACAGGAACGTTCGCCGTAGACTCAATGGTGACCTCTTTCTGAGCCGGAGCCCACAGGCCAGTTGATTGCATGTTACCTGCAAACCATTTGGTCGGATTCGAGTACAGGCTGATGGTTTCAGTAACGTTCTGTCCCTCTTCCGATACTGCTCCCGGATACTTCTCGACATCAACTTTGATGTTCAGATCCCACCAGGAACGGCCCAGCATCAGACGCGTCAGCGGTTTTTCCATATAGTTGAGCGGATAGCTTGGGTTCATCATGCCCGCTTTGCTGCTACCGTCACCGTAGATCATGTTGTTATCGACCAGCGATTTTTTCAGATCTGCGGAGCACTTGGTGCCGCCTGCATAGGCATCATTGGCGTAGCAGTTCAGGAACTCGGTGAACGTTTTAAAGCCCAGCTCGTCATTTTTGCCTTCTTCATAACGATAAGCCGTGTCGTTCCACAACCAGACAGACATGTTCTGGTACAGACGTTCGAGATCGACGCTGTTCAGACGTTCGCCTTTACTGCCTTTAGTACGGAAATAAAGCTCATGTTGATACAGGCGCTGAATGTTGGTGCCTAAATCTGCAGCCTGCACCATCGCTTTCGCAGTGTCGGCATTAAGGCTTAGTTGCGTATACTGTGGAACATACATGCCACCAGTAACCGGAACCCCCGTGCCAGGACGATATTCCAGACAGTTGACCTCGTAGTGGTAAGTCGAATCAGTACACTCTTTCAGTCCCGGGAAAGCGGCGAAAATTTTCTCCTTTGCGGCCTTCAGAGAATCCGCCGTTTTATGATCGGCTTCATCAATAAAGGCATAACGCGTTTCCTGCTCACCATCAACATCTTCCTGCCAGCTGGCAACTTCCAGTTTCGGCTTGTCATCAGGTTTGTTATCAATCTGATATTTCCACTTAACTTCCCCTGTCTTACTATCGATGGTGTATGGCAGCGCACCGTCTGCGGCAGGATAACGTTCATAGACCCAAATGCCCGTTGCGCGCTGCTGACGAACGCGATCCGGATACCCTTGCGGATCGTTGTTCACCACCGATTTGTTCAGAGCCATTGACAGACCCGCGGCATCCAGCAGACGCACAAAACTGGACGCGCTCTCTTCCTTAAGATTGCTCATCACGTTTTCCATGATCAGCACCGAGCCACCTTTGTTCAGATAGGCGATCAGATCGGTCACATCCTGCTGGGTCAGCTTCGGTTTGCTGGTATCTGCTCGCAGAGGAATAGAGTAAGGATCGCTACCCCATTGTGTGACGTATTCAAAGCCATTGAGGATCAACAGAGGAACTTCATCTGGATTCAGATTGCCATAGCTGGTCATCGGTTTGACCGTGATGCCAGCGAAGTCCTTGTGGAAAGCAAACGGTGCACTATTTCCTAATACCTGACCCGCTTTTTTGAAATAAACCGTATCCAGGTTAGTGCCCACGGTCATACTGCTCTTCGCATCCGGCAGCCAGCGTTCATTTGACAGGTAGCGCAACACGTTCTCCATGAAGTTCTTCATGTCGTCCGGGTCGCTGTTGAGCGTACACTGCCCGTCTTTATTAACGCCCCCGTTCCAACTGTAACCATTAGGGCAACGCAAAATGCTGTTGTAGTGCGGGTTACCGATAACCATCAGTTTGCCGTCGCCGACTTGCCCCAGCGAAATAAACGGCAGGTTGAAAGTCGCAGTATCGCGCGTAACGTTCTCTGGCTGCACAATGGAAGGCGCTTCCGTAATGTACGCCAGCTCATTTTTATCCCAGGCGCGTTTTTCGCCAAACGCCAGCCAGTAGTTTTTATCATTACGCGCCATCAGAATCGGGAATGCCGCGTTGGAGATATTTACCACCGCCTGACCGCGCGCGTTACCGGTGCTGCCATAGAAGTTGGTAGAGTCATGGAAGACGTGGAATTTCGTCACTGATTTGTAATCTTTATCCACACCCCACAGCTTGTTGATAACGCCCTGAATCTGGCCGTCATTAACATTGCGCGTTGTCAGCGAGAACCAGCGAGCCTCGTTGCAACCGTCGGTTTTCGCACAAATCGCGGTATCGATCTCTTTGGCCTGACCCGTCTTAAACTGCTCGATAAATTCGTTAGGCAGCACAACGTTTTGATCGCCTTCATCCAGCGTCGCACCGTTGGATAACGAAAGATTGATTATCTCGTTGATCACGTTGGGATATTCGGCAAAGACCTTGCGTACATCGTCCGGAACAACACGGGTATTATTTTGACCAGTCGTCGAATAACGATGAATGAGCTGATCGATATTTGCCCCGCGAACTTCATCACCCAATTCAGTCAGCGCAATGGTCGACTTATTGCCACGTACTGAGCCCAGTTCAAAGGTATCGATACCAAAGGAGATGGTTTCGCCCCAGCTAAAGGAGAATTTACCGTTTTCGTCAGTTACGCCACGGCCTGAATTGGTGTAGTAGTCAACGCCAGCAACACCGTTCCCCAGGCTATCCACCAGTTGGCCTTCGGAAAGAATGATTTCAGTGGGTTGATACTGATAAAACTGTTCCGCGTTAGCCGACACGAAGGACGCGTTCAGATCCGGTTTTGTTCCCTCTGTCGTGACTGGCACTACCGTTGAGGTATGGGTGGACGGCGCTTTATCAGTCGCAGCATTGTTTTCCACCTCTTCATTGACCAGCTTGCTGAAATTGTCTGTTGCCAGATCAATTTGCTTATACAGTTTTTCAAATCGCGCGCGATCAACCACTGACGAGAAAGTAAGACAAAGCTGTTCTGCATCTGCGGGGCAACTGTCGCTGGACGTCACCAGAGAGATGGCGTTGGTTTTCTTATTTTCAGAATTCGCCAGCTCCTGCGCGTCCTCCAGGCTAAACGACACTTTGTCAACCGCACGCAGGCTACGCGCAGCTTCTGACTGGGTGTTGAATGTTGCAATGGTCGTACTGCCCACCACACAACTCACGGTATTGCCTGGCGTAAAGGTAAAGCCATCGCTGGATTCACCATTACAGGTAGCACCAGTTACCCGCTGGCTTCCGCCCAGGGTCAGATAACCCGTTTTCGTAGGAACAGGTTCTGGCTCCGGTTCTGGTGTCGGCTCAGGATCAGGTGTTGGATCCGGCGTAGGTTCTGGGTCCGGAGTCGGCTCAGGTGTCGGCTCCGGGGTTGGTGTTGGATCGGGTTTCACTTCCGGCAAAGTCCCTGATCCAGAATCTACAGACGGCGTATCGGAGGACGATCCTGAACCACCACCATCACAACCGGCTAACAGGGTTGCGCTTAAAATAGCCGCTAAAAGCGATTTCTTATATTTAAATTTCTTATTCATTAATAACGCAAGTGACAAAACAAAGTTAAAAGATTCGTAACCGAGGAAACAGTTTTATGCTTTATCTTCTTTAATAACTTCCTCCATTCTTAAGAAAACGGCATCATTGATAGAAAAACAGGTAAAATTTATAAGAATAACCCCTATTCGATGTCTGGATGGTTATTTTTACGAAATTTCAATAAACAAAAAATTAACAACCATTCACAACGTAACTATATAAATTTGTTGGTAGTTTTAACGATTAAGATTGCAAAAGCAACAGATAGAACGGAGTTTGCTCATCAAGCGAACATAATTAATACAGACTTGTTTTGCGTGATAAAAAATAGATGTTCTCACGCTCTTAATTATTTAGCATGTTATCTGAACGCAAAACATTATTGCCGCATAGATAATAAAGCGGGAAATAATTTTCCATTAATAAGACAGAATAATGTAAACGAAGCCGGATGATATTAACGATCATCCGGCATTATTGACTTACGAAACTAACATCCCGGTAAACACATACGCCTGCAACAGCGTGATAATGCCGATAACGCTGGCAAAAATCAGACTGTGCTTCACGGTGTAGCGGAACAGTTCAGATTCTCGCCCCACCATGCCCGTCGCGGCGCAGGCCACGGCGATAGATTGCGGGGAGATCATCTTGCCAGTTACGCCGCCGCTGGTGTTTGCTGCCACCAGCAGGGTGTCAGAGACGTTGATTTGCTGCGCCGTGGTCGATTGCAGTGAACCAAACAGGGCGTTTGAAGAAGTGTCCGAGCCGGTAAGGAATACGCCCAGCCAGCCGAGGAACGGTGAGAAGAATGGGAACATCACGCCTGTACCAGCCAGTACCAGCGCCAGCGTGGTGGACATACCGGAATAGTTGGTGACGAAGGCAAATGCCAGCACCATGCCAATCGACAATATCGGCCACTTCAGACTAATTAGCGTTTCGGCAAAGACGCCAATACCTTTCTTGATCCCCACGCCGAGGATGAAGATCGAGATAATCGCCGCAATAAAAATAGCGGTGCCACCAGCAGAGAGGGGGTCGAATTTAAACACCGCGTCCATTGGCGTCGGCTGGGCGACAATGGGGGCCGCTTTCAAGACTTGTTGATGCAAATGAGGGATCTGGAAATTAATCACCAGCGAATAAAAGGCACCGCCCGGAGCAAATAACGCTTTAAACGGCTTCATGGTCCAGATGGTAACCAGTACCGTTAAGATTAAAAACGGTGACCATGCACGAATGATTTGCCCCAGACGATATTCTGAAGGCACGGGACCGCCAGAAGACGATTTATTCACCACCATCGCACCTGCGGATTGTCCCATACTGATTGCCGTTTCAGTATTTTTCGGTCGCCAGACTTTAAGAAATAAAGAAAGTGAGACGATACTCACCAGCGCCGAAGTAATATCCGGCAGTTCCGGACCAATATAGTTAGAGGTAAAGAACTGAGTGACAGCGAAGCTTCCCCCTGCAACCAGCGCCGCTGGCCACGTCTCTTTCACCCCTTTCCAGCCGTCCATCATTGCTACCAGCCAGAACGGCACAAGAACCGACAGGAACGGTAACTGACGTCCCGCCATTGCGCCAATGTCGAACGGATCGATTCCCGTTACCTGACCGGCGACCAGAATTGGCACACCCAACGCACCAAACGCCACCGGCGCAGTGTTGGCAATCAGACACAGCCCCGCCGCGTATAGCGGTTTGAAGCCCAGGCCCACCAGCAGCGCACCGGTAATCGCCACCGGAGCACCAAAGCCAGCCGCCCCTTCCAGCAACGCGCCAAAGGAGAAACCAATCAGTAACACCTGCAAACGCTGATCGTCGGTGATGGAGATAACCGAGCTGCGGATAATATCGAACTGACCGCTGGCAACGGTTAATTTATACAGGAATACCGCCGCGACAATAATCCATGCAATAGGCCATAATCCATAAATAAAGCCATAGCCTGCAGCAGCAAATGCCATATCAATCGGCATTTTAAAGGCGAATATCGCAATCAGAATAGATAATATAAGGGTTATTGCTCCGGCGACATGTCCTTTCAGACGTAATACCGCGAGTGCAACGAAGAAGAATATTATCGGGATCAGGGCGACCAGAGCGGATAGCCCCAGTCCTCCCATCGGCATATACATTTGGGTCCAGGTAACCATATTGTTCAGTCTCTTATTATCTTTATATGCTTGATATACTTAAGGTTGTAATAAGCAAAAGAGGACTGAACTGTAAAATATAGGCGTTATACTTTACAGCAACAGTACGCCGCTAACGCAATTGCTACCTCTGGCATAACAAGTATATCGGGTAAGGGCTTCTGTTCCGCACACGCAGGCGCAGAGTATCGTTAAGATGTCCATATTGTTGTTTTAATCCCGCTAGTGATGCGCTACGGGTATTTAATATTGTTAAACCCTGATAATCGCTCCGGTTATTTCCGGGATAAATGTACTACCGCAGTTACTATCATAGCCCCGACAATAAATCTTGCCGGGGCTTTTTTTGACGCTATTAATGATTTTCTTTTTCGCGTAAACGCCATGCATGTAATAACGGTTCGGTATAGCCGTTTGGCTGTTTCACGCCGAGGAAGATCAAATCGCTGGCAGCTTTAAAAGCACACGAGTTAGCGAAATTCTCCACCATTGGACGATAAGCCGGATCGCCAGCGTTTTGCTGATCAACCACTTTCGCCATATTCTCCAGCGAGGCCTGCACCTGTTCTTTGGTCAGAATACCGTGACGTAACCAGTTGGCGATATGCTGGCTGGAAATACGCAGCGTTGCGCGGTCTTCCATCAACGCCACGTTGTGAATATCCGGCACTTTTGAACAACCAATCCCCTGCTCCACCCAACGCACCACGTACCCCAGAATCCCCTGCACGTTGTTATCCAGCTCTTGTTGGATCTCTTGCGCCGACCAGTTAGCGTTTTCAGCAACCGGAATAGTCAGCAGATCGTCCAGCAGCGGTTCAAATTCAGCATTAAACTCGGTCTGGGCAATATTGGCTTGCACGCTCTGTACGTTGGTTTGGTGGTAGTGCAGCGCATGGAGCGTAGCGGCAGTTGGCGACGGAACCCAGGCCGTGTTTGCCCCGGCACGCAGTTGGTCGCCCTTCTGGCTGTACATGTCTGCCATCAGGTCCGGCATTGCCCACATCCCTTTACCGATTTGCGCTTTTCCACGTAGCCCACAGAACAGACCGGAAAGCACGTTATTACGTTCGTAGGCTTTGATCCACGGCGTCGATTTCATCTGGTTTTTACGCAGCATCGGGCCCGCTTCCATCACCGAATGCATTTCATCGCCGGTACGGTCGAGGAAACCGGTATTGATGAACGCCACGCGGTTGCGCGCCTGAGCGATACAGCTACGCAAGTTCAGCGAGGTCCGGCGTTCTTCATCCATAATGCCCATTTTCAGGGTATTCGGTGCCATACCGAGCATTGTCTCAACGCGGGAAAACAGTTTGTTGGCGAACGCCACTTCCTGCGGACCGTGCATTTTCGGTTTCACAATATAGACGCTGCCAGTGCGCGAGTTTTTCTGCACTTTTAAATCATAGAGGGCAATCGCGCCAGTCATGACGCCATCAAGAATGCCTTCCGGGATTTCATTGCCTTCGCTGTCCCAAATCACAGGAATGGTCATCAAATGACCCACGTTGCGGATAAACAGCAACGAGCGTCCGTGCAGAGAAATTTCAGAGCCATCGGCGGCAGTGTACTGACGATCGTCATTCAGTTTACGCACGATTTGACGACCGTTCTTCTCCATTTTCTCTTGCAGAGTCCCCTGCATCAGGCCCAGCAGGTTGCGGTACAGCAGGATTTTATCTTCCGCATCAACCGCCGCGACCGAATCTTCGCAGTCGAGAATAGTACTGATGGCCGCTTCGACGATAACATCGTTGATATGCGCCGGATCGTCTTTGCCAATCCGCCCGTTGGCATCGATTTGTAGCTCAATATGCAGGCCGTTATTTTTCAGCAAAATGCAGGTCGGCGCAGCAGTATCGCCACGGTAACCGACAAACTGTGCTGGAGTACGTAACGTGGTTTCTTTACCATTTTTCAACTGGATGCGTAATTGTTTATCGACCACCTTAAACGCCACCACATCCTGATAGCTGCCGTTTTCCAGCGGTAGTGATTCATCGAGGAAACGCCGAACCCAGGCGATAACCTGCTCACCACGCTGCGGATCGTAGCCGCTGACCATCGCCCCTTCCTGCGGGATGATGTCGCTGCCGTATAACGCATCGTACAGTGAGCCCCAGCGAGCGTTCGCCGCGTTCAGCGCGTAGCGGGCGTTCATCGCCGGAACCACCAGCTGTGGCCCCGCCTGACTGGTGATTTCGCTGTCGATGCCCGTGGTTTCCACCGTAACGTGGTCAGGCTGTGGCACCAGGTAGCCCAGTTCACGCAGGAAAGATTTATAGGCCGCTTTATCTTTTACCGGCCCCGGATTGCTGCGATGCCACTCATCAAGCGCCGCCTGAATGCGATCGCGCTCTGCCAGCAACTGACGATTCTCTGGCGCCAGATCGTGAACGATCTCATCAACATTGTGCCAGAACGCGGCAGCATCCAGTTCCACGCCAGGCAAAACTTCTTCATCCACAAAACGTTTAAAATTGGCGTCAATGCGTAAACGGCCCTGGGTTATGGTTTGACTCATTGTTTATCTCCTCGTTTTCGCTTATTTCGCCAACACCGCTGCTGCCGCTTTCGCGACCTGCGCATCCTGTGCTCCGGTTAAACCAGAAACGCCCACGGCACCAATAATTTGCCCATCCACAACAACCGGTACGCCACCTTCCAGCGACGTCAGTAACGGCGCAGTCACGAACGCAGTACGTCCGTTGTTCACCATCTCTTCATAGCCCTTAGTTTCACGACGCCCCAGCGCGGCGGTACGCGCTTTCTCCTGGGAGATGTAAGCCGCAATCGGCGCGCAATCGTCCATGCGACTTAACGCCAGCAGATGACCGCCGTCATCGGCAACAGCAATGGAAACAGACCAGTTATTTTTCTGCGCCTCTTCCTGACCTGCGGCAATAATTGCACTCGCCATTTGCTGGCTAAGAATGACTTTAGTTTTCATTTTGTTATTCCTTTTCAAGGGCTTGTTCTACAATTTCAATCCAGTGACGCACAGAGGTACGACCGGCGCTCGCCAGATGCGTCTGGCAACCAATGTTGGCGGTGACGATCATTTCCGGTTTGCCGCTTTCCAGCGCATTCATTTTGTTATCCCGCAGCTGGCGTGCCAGATCGGGATGCGTTAACGCATATGTTCCCGCTGAACCGCAGCACAGATGGCTGTCGGGAACGTCCGTTAAGGTAAATCCAAGACGAAGCAACACTTTTTCCACTTCGCCGTTCAGCTTTTGCGCATGTTGTAGGGTACATGGGCAGTGGAAGGCCAGTTTTTTATCGCCGCGAATTGCCAGTTTTTCCAGCGGTTCCTTGCGCAGAAGTTCGACTAAATCGACCGCCAGCTCACTGACCTGACGCGCTTTATCGGCATACAACGCATCGTTTTTCAGCATCTGCCCATACTCTTTAACGAACGCGCCACAACCGCTGGCGGTTTGCAAAATTGCCTCGGCACCTGCTTCAATCGCGGGCCACCAGGCATCAATATTATTGCGCGCCCGCGCTAACCCTTTCTCTTGCGCATTAAGATGATAGTCCACCGCGCCACAACAGCCTGCTTCGTTAGCTGGCATGACGCTGATCCCCAGACGATCCAGCACTCGCGCAGTTGCCGCGTTGGTGTTGGGCGAAAGCGTAGGCTGGGCGCAGCCTTCCAGCATTAAAACCCGACGCTTATGGCGCAGTGGTGGACGCGGTTTAGCTTTCACGGTTTCAGCAGGCAGTTTTGCTCTGACCTGTTCCGGTAAAAACGGTCGCAGCACCAGCCCTACCTGCGTCAGCGCACGGAAGACCGCCGGACGCGGCACTACCTGGCGCAATCCTTCGCGCAGCATTCGCTCCGGCAGTGGGCGTTTCACTTTCTGCTCGACAATATCACGCCCGATATCCAGCAAATTGTGATAGCGCACACCAGAAGGACAGGTGGTTTCACAATTGCGGCAAGTGAGACAGCGATCGAGATGCTCCTGTGTTTTAAGCGTGACTTCGTTACCTTCCAGCACCTGTTTAATCAGATAGATGCGCCCGCGCGGCCCGTCCAGTTCATCGCCCAGAAGCTGATAGGTTGGGCAGGTTGCGGTACAAAATCCGCAGTGAACACAGGCGCGCAGGATGCTGTCGGCTTCCAGCGCGCGCACGTTCTGCCGCATCTCTTCTGTTAATCGGGTTTGCATAGCCTGCTCCTCAAAGTTCCGCGTACATGCGACCGGGGTTAAACACGCCGCAAGGGTCGAGCTGCTGTTTAAGCTGCTGGTGATAGCGGAATAAAGGTGCCGGTAGCGGGGCAAAGCCACCATCTCCGGCACTAAAGCGGGTCGCATGACCGCCCGCGTTGCGGGCGATGCGATGGATTTGATTGTCATCGGCTGTCGATTTCAGCCAGCGTAACGCCCCGCCCCAGTCGATCAGTTGCTCGCCGGGTAAATCCATCATCGGCGCATCGCTGGGTAATGAAATGCGCCATAAGGTACCTGGTAACGAGAAGAACGGCAGTTGTTGTTCACGCAATTGCTGCCAGAACTGATCCGCAACCTCTTCGCCACCCAGCAGTTCACGCGCTGCTTTTACCGATCCTTCGCCGCCCTCAAGGCGGATCCACAACGCATTGTCGAAGTAACATAAGCCACTAATGGGTAATGGCTGGAGTTGCCACTGGGCGATTTCATTCATGGCTTCTTGCAGGCTGATTTCCCGACGCAGGCTCAGGGAGGCGCGCGGTCGCGGTAACACTTTCATCGAGATTTCAGTGAGCACGCCAAGACAACCGTAGCTTCCGGCCATTAACCGTGAGAGATCGTATCCGGCAACGTTTTTCATCACTTCGCCACCAAAACGCAGATGTTTTCCAGTGCCGGTAATGATGCGCGTGCCGAGGACAAAATCGCGGACCGAACCACTCCACGGGCGACGCGGCCCCGCCAGCCCGCAAGCGACCATCCCGCCCCAGGTGGCTTCTTCACCATAATGCGGCGGCTCGCAGGGGAGCATTTGCCCGGCGCTCTCCAGCGCTGCTTCAATCGCCACCAGCGGCGTTCCGGCACGCGCGGTTATCACCAGCTCGGTCGGGTCGTAATTAACAATGCCGCGATGACAACGCACATCCAGCGTTTGCCCGGTGACAGGGCGACCTAAAAAGGCTTTACTATTGCTGCCCTGAATCACCAGCGGCGTTTTATCGCTAATCGCCTGATTCACCTGCTCCAGCAGCGCCTGGCTGTAATCACACTCGCGTAGCATCAGAAACGCTCCAGTTCAGGAAAAGGTAAATGACCGTGATGCACATGCATGGCACCAAATTCAGCACAGCGGTGTAGCGTGGGAATGTTTTTTCCTGGGTTCAGCAAACCATCGGGGTCAAACGCCGCCTTGACCGCATGGAAGGTCGTGATTTCATCGCTGTTGAACTGGGCGCACATTTGATTGATTTTTTCGCGCCCGATGCCATGTTCCCCACTGATGCTGCCGCCAACTTCAACGCAGAGTTCGAGGATCTTCCCGCCCAGTTCTTCCGCGCGGGCAAATTCACCGGGTTCGTTGGCATCGAAAAGGATTAACGGGTGCATGTTGCCGTCTCCGGCATGAAAGACGTTGGCAACGCGTAAATCATATTGCTGCGATAAACGGGCAATGCCTTCCAGTACGCCAGGCAGGGCGCGGCGCGGGATGGTGCCATCCATGCAGTAGTAATCCGGGGAGATACGTCCTACCGCCGGGAACGCATTTTTGCGACCGGCCCAGAAACGTACGCGCTCTGCTTCGTCCTGTGCCAGACGGACGTCAGTCGCACCCGCGTTCAACAAGATGTCGTTAACCCGCTCGCAGTCTTCCTGTACGTCAGACTCCACGCCGTCCAGTTCGCATAACAAAATCGCTTCGGCATCGACGGGATAACCTGCATGAATAAAATCTTCCGCCGCGCGAATCGACAGGTTATCCATCATCTCCAGCCCGCCGGGGATAATGCCATTGGCGATGATGTCACCAACCGCAAGTCCGGCTTTTTCTACCGAGTCAAAGCTGGCTAACAGAACCCGCGCCACGGGCGGCTTCGGCAGCAGCTTTACCGTCACTTCGGTGGTCACGCCAAGCATGCCTTCCGATCCGGTAAACAGCGCCAGCAGGTCAAAACCAGGCGAATCCAGCGCGTCCGATCCCAGCGTCAGCGCCTCGCCATCCAGCGTTTGCACTTCAATTTTCAGCAGGTTATGTACGGTTAGACCATATTTCAGGCAGTGAACGCCACCGGCATTTTCCGCCACATTGCCGCCAATCGAACAGGCGATTTGTGAGGACGGATCCGGCGCGTAATAGAGATTATGCGGCGCAACGGCCTGGGAGATCGCCAGGTTACGCACGCCCGGCTGCACGCGCGCGCGGCGACCAATGGGGTTAATGTCGAGGATCTCTTTAAAGCGCGCCATCACCAACAACACACCTTTTTCCAGCGGCAGCGCGCCACCAGAAAGCCCGGTGCCTGCGCCACGGGTCACCACCGGCACACGCAGGCTGTGGCAGACAGCCAGAATCGCCGTCACCTGTTCCATCTGCTTAGGCAGAACAACCAGTAATGGACGCGTGCGATACGCGCTCAATCCGTCACACTCGTAAGGAATGATCTCCTCATCGGTATGCAGGATCTCCAGTCCAGGGACATGCTCACGCAGTGCCATCAGTACCGATGTGCGGTCGACATCGGGTAAAGCGCCATCAAGACGCTCTTCGTACAAGATGCTCATGAGTAGGGTTCGCTTTGTTGTGTTGTGTGGCAGCTGATTTTTTCGCGCTGCTTCTGTGAACAGTTATTAAGCGGGCTTTTCGTTTTCGTCTATCTCTTTAGCTACCGGTCAGACCATTTTTTTTCCAGCTCTGTGACCTTGTCTTGGTTAACTTAATGTTAAATCGATGTAACATAATCACTTACGTGATGTGCGTGTTTTGCGAGTTAAGAACAGAAAAATTGGTCCTACCTGTGCACGAGGTCCGGGAATGAAAGATGAACGTCGCCCTATTTGCGAAGTGGTTGCAGAAAGTATCGAACGGTTAATTATCGACGGCGTACTGAAGGTCGGTCAGCCGCTTCCCTCGGAACGTCGACTGTGTGAAAAGCTCGGCTTCTCACGCTCCGCACTGCGTGAAGGGCTGACCGTGCTGCGCGGGCGCGGGATTATTGAAACGGCGCAGGGTCGCGATTCTCGTGTCGCACGGCTTAATCGGGTGCAGGACGCCAGCCCGCTGATCCATCTGTTCAGTACGCAGCCGCGAACGCTGTACGATCTGCTCGACGTTCGCGCATTACTGGAGGGCGAATCGGCAAGGCTGGCGGCAACGCTGGGAACCCAGGCTGATTTTGTTGTGATAACCCGCTGTTATGAAAAAATGCTCGCCGCCAGTGAGAACAACAAAGAGATTTCGCTGATCGAACATGCGCAGTTGGATCACGCTTTCCATCTCGCCATTTGTCAGGCTTCTCACAATCAGGTGCTGGTGTTTACGCTGCAATCATTGACCGACCTGATGTTTAATTCGGTGTTTGCCAGCGTAAATAATCTCTACCATCGACCACAGCAAAAAAAGCAGATCGATCGCCAGCATGCGCGGATCTACAACGCGGTGTTGCAGCGGCTGCCGCACGTTGCCCAGCGCGCAGCACGCGATCATGTGCGGACCGTGAAAAAGAATCTCCACGATATCGAGCTGGAAGGCCACCATTTGATTCGCTCGGCGGTGCCGCTGGAGATGAAGCAGGGGTGACTGCCATCAAATCTGCTTTTCATACAATCGGTAACGCTTGTACGGCTCCGCCCCAATGCGTTCCAGCATGTTATTCATGCCTGTATTGGTTTCGAGGATCCATGACATTTCCAGCGCATCGATCTTCCGGCGGGCAAACGGATCGCGTAAGGCTTCAATCAATAACAGCGCAATCACCGGGCCGATGCGGCTGAACTGATACTCGTCCCGCACGCCCATCAGCGGCACTCGCGCAGTTCGCACACCGCTGACTTTCAAACGCCACAGCAATTTTGCCCAGCCGAAGGGAAAGAGCGATCCGTTCAGATCGGCAATCGCCTCGTTGATGTTCGGCAAGCCAACAATAAACGCGCAGGGTGCAGAATCAATCTCAGCGATGTAGATCATATCGTCCGGCACCAGATATTTAAGTTGATCGCCCATGGTCGCGAATTCATGTTCGGTAAACGGCACAAATCCCCAGTTGTGCTGCCAGCCAGAATTGAAAATCTCACGCAGGATCTGCATCTCTTCGGCAAATCGCTGGCGATTGATGCAGCGAATGGTCACTTTTTTGCGCACCTGATCCATCAGTTTTTTTAGCGCCGGAGAGAAAGTGAGATCGGTTCGCTGCATCCACCACGCCAGTAAATCAATGCCTTTGTGATAACCCAGTTGTTCAATATGTGCGGCATACCACGGTTTGCCGTGTGGCATCATCGCACAGGGAGGTGTGTCAAAACCTTCAATCAGTAATCCGCTTTCCTGATTGATATTCAGGCTGAAAGGCCCGCTGATCTTACTTGCACCTTGTGACTTTAACCACGCTTCCGCTGCGCCAAACAACGCGGCAAAAACCTGCGGATCATCAATGGCATCAATCATTCCGAAATGACCGGTATCTTCTCCGTAACGCTCACGGTGCAAGGTATCTATTTGCGCGGTAATACGCCCAACTATCTGCCCCGCTTTTTTTGCCACCCACACCTGCCAGATGATATGGTCCGTCCCCGGATTCTTCGCAGACAAATGCTCGCTGCGTTCAATGAATAAAGGGGGTATCCAGTTTGGATCATCGGGATAAAGTGATGACGGAAAAGCGATAAATGCCTTAAGGTCTTTTTTATTAATTACTTTTTCAATTTTAATCATCAGCAGATCGCATTCCATATCTCTGTGGATAACAAATAATTAACGGTGAAAAACAAGTTGCAACAGCAACGAACGGCATCTTAATAATCAACCCAATGAATATAAACAAGGAATAAATAGTATTTATTAATGATTACGATAAGGTCAGAGACTACACAGAAGCGCCACAATGCCTCTTGTCGATTTAAAGCGACCGGACAAGGCTCCTCCTTAATATATTCATAAATTAAATATCATTCACAATAAAAACAAAAAAGCCAAACCTATTATTTAAATCAATGTTCATTTTCACACCGATGAAAATACTATCTCATTTATCTTTTATGCCTATATAATCCACCGCATTATTGTCATTTTATTTTTGATATCCAATTTTTTCGTGGTGTATATGTCTAATAAAATCTTTACGCATTCCCTACCTATGCGCTATGCCGATTTTCCAACGCTGGTTGATGCTTTGGACTACGCCGCTCTGAGTAGCGCCGGAATGAATTTTTATGACAGACGTTGCCAACTTGAAGATCAACTGGAATATCAGACGTTAAAAGCGCGTGCCGAAGCTGGTGCGAAGAGGTTGTTATCGCTGAACCTGAAAAAAGGCGATCGCGTGGCGCTGATTGCCGAAACGAGTAGCGGGTTTGTAGAGGCTTTTTTTGCCTGCCAGTATGCCGGCTTAGTCGCCGTCCCGTTGGCGATTCCAATGGGCGTCGGTCAGCGGGATTCCTGGAGCGCCAAACTGCAGGGGTTACTGGCAAGTTGCCAACCAGCCGCGATAATCACTGGCGATGAATGGTTGCCGCTGGTCAATGCCGCAACGCATAACAACCCCGAATTACATGTTTTAAGCCACGCCTGGTTTAAGGCATTACCGGAAGCCGATGTTGCGCTTCAACGTCCAGTTCCAAACGATATCGCCTACCTCCAGTATACCTCCGGCAGCACCCGTTTTCCCCGTGGCGTCATTATCACCCATCACGAAGTAATGGCTAATCTACGTGCTATAAGCCACGATGGCATTAAATTACGCCCTGGCGACCGCTGCGTCTCCTGGCTGCCTTTCTACCATGATATGGGACTGGTCGGCTTTCTCCTGACCCCCGTCGCCACGCAGCTTTCAGTAGATTATTTGCGCACTCAGGATTTTGCCATGCGTCCTCTGCAATGGCTTAAATTGATCAGTAAAAATCGTGGCACCGTTTCCGTTGCACCGCCGTTTGGCTATGAATTGTGCCAGCGCCGCGTGAATGAAAAAGATCTCGCTGAACTGGATCTTTCCTGCTGGCGCGTCGCTGGTATTGGAGCAGAACCGATCTCCGCAGAACAACTCCATCAATTCGCTGAATGTTTTCGTCAGGTTAACTTTGACGATAAAACTTTCATGCCGTGCTACGGACTGGCAGAAAATGCGCTGGCTGTCAGCTTCTCTGATGAAGCCTGCGGGGTTGTGGTTAACGAAGTGGATCGCGACATCCTCGAATACCAGGGTAAAGCCGTCGCGCCGGGTGCTGAAACACGCGCCGTATCGACTTTCGTCAACTGCGGTAAAGCGTTGCCGGAACATGGCATTGAAATCCGCAATGAAGCAGATATACCTGTCGCGGAACGTGTGGTAGGCCATATTTGCATCTCCGGCCCCAGCCTGATGAGCGGGTACTTTGGCGACCAGGTTTCGCAAGACGAGATTGCCGCGACGGGCTGGTTAGACACCGGCGACCTTGGTTATCTGCTGGACGGTTATCTGTATGTCACCGGACGCATTAAAGATCTGATTATTATTCGTGGCCGTAATATCTGGCCGCAGGATATTGAATACATTGCGGAACAGGAGCCGGAAATTCATTCTGGCGATGCGATTGCTTTTGTTACCGCCCAGGAAAAAATCATTTTGCAGATCCAGTGTCGGATCAGCGACGAAGAACGTCGGGGGCAGCTTATCCACGCGCTGGCAGCTCGGATCCAAAGCGAATTTGGCGTTACCGCGGATATCGATCTGTTGCCGCCCCACAGTATTCCCCGAACATCCTCCGGCAAGCCTGCCCGTGCGGAAGCGAAAAAACGTTATCAGAAGGCTTATGCTGCCAGTCTTCATGTGCAGGAATCCATGGCATGAATCAAACTGTCGCGGTGACGGGCGCTACCGGGTTTATCGGTAAATATATTATTGATAACCTGCTCGCCCGCGGCTTTCACGTTCGCGCATTGACGCGTACTGCCCGCGCTCACGTCAATGATAATCTCACTTGGGTGCGCGGTTCGCTGGAAGATACACATTCGCTTAGCGAACTGGTTGCCGGAGCCAGCGCGGTGGTCCATTGCGCCGGGCAAGTGCGCGGGCACAAAGAAGAGATTTTTACCCGCTGCAACGTTGACGGCAGCCTGCGCCTGATGCAAGCGGCAAAAGAGAGCGGCTTTTGCCAACGTTTTCTGTTTATCTCTTCGCTGGCGGCGCGCCATCCCGAACTCTCCTGGTACGCAAATTCCAAACACGTCGCCGAACAACGGCTGACTGCAATGGCTGACGAAATTACGTTGGGCGTTTTTCGCCCGACAGCCGTGTATGGTCCCGGCGATAAAGAGTTAAAACCGCTGTTTGACTGGATGCTGCGCGGTCTGCTGCCACGACTTGGCACGCCAGAGACACAGCTCTCTTTTCTTCACGTCACCGATTTTGCGCAAGCAGTGGGTCAGTGGTTAAGCGCCGAAACTGTACAGACGCAAACCTATGAATTATGCGATGGCGTCGCCGGAGGTTATGACTGGCAACGTGTCCAACAGCTTGTTGCCGATGTCCGCTGTGGTTCCGTGCGGATGGTCGGTATTCCTCTGCCGCTACTCACCTGCCTTGCGGATATCAGTACCGCGTTGAGCCGTCTGGCGGGTAAAGAACCGATGCTGACTCGTTCGAAAATCCGTGAATTAACTCATGCCGACTGGTCGGCAAGTAATAACCGTATTTCTGAAGATATTAATTGGTTTCCCGGGATTAGCCTGGAACACGCATTACGCAACGGGCTATTTTGATTGTCTTGTTTAAAGGTGTGTTAACGTTTCTATGGTAAATCGTGAAATAGTAATGGATTACATCCTTTCCTGTTTACAGGATTTGGTCGAAAACGGTGTGGAAATTAAGCCCGACAGCGATCTCGTCAACGATCTTGGCCTGGAGTCGATCAAAGTGATGGATCTCTTAATGATGCTGGAAGACAGATTCGATATTTCCATTCCTATTAATATTCTGCTGGATGTCAAAACCCCTGCGCAATTAATGGAAACTCTACTTCCATGGCTGGAGAATAAATAATGGGGCTATACGATAAATATGCGCGCCTTGCTGGTGAGCGCCTGCAATTTAGTGACAACGGGTTAACACCATTTGGCACCTGTATTGATGAAGTGTATTCCGCCACCGAAGGCCGGATCGGCAATAAAAAAGTGATTCTGGCCGGGACCAATAATTATCTCGGTTTAACCTTTAATCATGATGCTATCCGCGAAGGTCAGGCAGCGTTAGCGGCCCAAGGCACTGGCACCACCGGTTCTCGTATGGCAAACGGCAGTTATGCACCGCATCTGATGTTAGAGAAAGAGATTGCCGAGTTTTTCAATCGCCCTACCGCTATCGTTTTTTCAACCGGTTATACCGCTAATTTAGGTGTCATCAGCGCACTTGCCGACCATAACGCCGTGGTGTTACTGGATGCCGACAGCCACGCCAGTATTTATGACGCCTGTTCTCTCGGCGGCGCGGAGATTATTCGTTTCCGCCATAATGACGTCAACGATCTGGAACGGCGCATGGTCCGCCTCGGTGAACGGGCGAAAGAGGCGATTATTATCGTTGAAGGCATCTACAGTATGCTCGGTGACGTTGCGCCGCTGGCAGAAATTGTTGATATCAAACGTCGTCTCGGTGGTTATTTGATTGTCGATGAAGCACATTCGTTTGGCGTGTTAGGCGCAACGGGGCGCGGACTGGCCGAAGCTGTCGGCGTTGAAGATGATGTGGATATTATCGTTGGCACCTTCAGTAAAAGTCTGGCCTCGATTGGCGGTTTTGCTGTCGGTTCGGAAGCGATGGAAGTGCTGCGCTACGGCAGCCGCCCGTATATTTTTACCGCCTCTCCTTCTCCGTCCTGCATTGCGACCGTGCGCTCGTCGTTAAGAACCATTGCCTCACAACCAGAGCTGCGGCAAAAGCTGATGGATAACGCCAACCATCTGTATGACGGTCTGCAAAAACTGGGTTACGAGTTAAGTTCACATATTAGCCCGGTAGTGCCAGTAATAATCGGTTCGAAAGAGGAAGGTTTACGCATCTGGCGCGAGCTTATTTCGCTGGGCGTTTATGTGAATCTTATCCTGCCACCTGCCGCGCCTGCAGGCATCACGCTGCTGCGCTGTAGCGTAAACGCGGCCCACAGTCGTGAGCAAATCGATGCCATCATTCAGGCATTTGCTACTCTGAAGCAGTAATGTGAACCCGCCGTGGTGTTGCGCCACGGCGGGTTTAATGTTGTCTGTCATACCAATACACCAGGCTCAACGCCACCAGCACAAACGCTACCGGTAAACCGAGCGCGGTAACAGGTGCGCTCAACGCAAATAGCAATCCCAGATTGACCATGATTTGATAGCTGATCCAGGTGAGTAAACCAACGATGACCCCTACAGCGAGACGGCTACCCATCCCCGGCGAGCGCGGGGCACTAAAGGTAAACGGCACAGCCAGCAAAATCATCGCCAGGGTTAAGATGGGTTGTCCCAGTTTTTCCCACAGTGCAAGGCGGTATTCGCTGCTGGGTTGCCCGGTTTCCTGCAAATAATGGATGTAATGATTAAGCTGACGGACAGAAAAAGTATTCCCCGGCATCGATAACTCTTCAAGATTCATACTGGTGAAGGTCGATTGCCAGGCAAGATTATCAGATGTTTCCAGCGTTTCTTTGCCATTCAGCCATTTTTTATGATTCACACCATGCAGGATCCACGTTTTGTCATCTTCAATGGTGGCACTGCGCGCATAAATGTAGGATTCGAGCGAGAGATCGTCGCGGTAATGAAAAATCTCCACGCCCACCGGCTGGCCCTGCTCGTTCAGCGATTTCACCGTCACAAATTCATTACCGCGCCTGGCCCAAAGCATATTGCCGGTAATGTCATCGTCCTCCCCTAACGCAGTGGCGGTCGATTTGATTTGCAGCGCCTGTTGCTGCAATGGCGACGCCCCCCACTCATCTATCGCGCCTAACGAAACAGTCCACAGTATCCCGGCAACCAGCGCCACCAGTGCAATACGGAAGATAGAATACCCCGTGCTGCGAATGGCGGTAAGCTCACTGTTTTTCGATAGCTGCCCGAGACCGACAATACCTCCCAATAAGGCGATAAACGGCGAAAGTTCGACCAGTGTGCGCGGTAAGGTCATCAGCACCACCAGCACCGCCTGGGTCCAGCGATAACCGCCCGGGCTGACATCATCCAGTTCGTTAATCAGGTTGAAGGTGGTAAAAAGCGGCAGTAATAGCCCTGCGGCGGCGGCAAAACCGAGAAAGAGGTGACGGATTAAATAGCGACTGAAAACATTCATCGGGAAAATTTCTGCAGCAAAGAGAAGTCGCGTGCGACCAGCATCAGCAGGCCCATTAGCATGAGTCCGGGTACTAACCACAAACCAGGAATGAGGGGAATCGCGCCGTTAGCCACCAGCGTACGGCAGACGTCGCCGCCATAAAAAATGGCAACAAACAGCAACGTCAGTGGCAATAACGTTGAAAATCGCCCCTGCCGCGGTTTTACCCGACTTAATGAAATGGCCAGCAGCGCCATCAACAATGCTGTCAGGCCACGGCTTTGTCGCCATTGCAGTTCGGCATGATCGGCTGGAAAGACGGAGCGCGCCAGCTCCGTGACCGATTTTGCTTTGCGTTTGACGTTAGGGCTTTGATCCAGCGGATTCAGATGCAATTGCAGATTACGGTAGATCTGTTCGTTGTCGTCACGCCCCTGATGATCGAGAAGATAGGCGGTACCGTTATGCAACATAACGGTCGGTTTCTCGGGTGATGGGTCAACCACATCAACCGAACGGGCGCGGAAAATGCGGGTTCGATTGGCAGTAGAAGTATAAATCAGCGCGTCAGTCAGGCGATTATTATCCTGATCAACCGTCTGCGAAAGGATCATTCGTCCGTTATCGTTAGTGTTAAATTTCTTTGCCCGCAACTGGCGAACATCCAGCTCCGACTGCGACTGTTGCTCCAGTTGATAAATCTGCGCATAAGCCCACGGACGACCATACATCGACAGAAGGGTGACAAAAATACTTAACGGTATCGCCAGATAAAGAACGGCTTTGTACAAACGTCCCGGACTGCTCCCCGCCGCGGAGATAGCGGTAATTTCCGAGTCGGTATACATCTGCCCTAGCGTCACGCCAACTGACGCATACAGTCCAACAGGTAACAGCATCTCCAGTGCAATCAGCACTTTGTAGAAAACGATATCCAGCACAACATCAAGAGCTAATGTCCCATTTGCCGCTTCGGTCAGATAACGCTGTGCGGAGTAGCTGGCGAAAATAAAGATCAGAAACCCGACGATAATCAGCACCAGACGGCGCGTACCACGCATGATGTAGTGTTCAACCAGCTTCATCTCGCTAACGCCCTCAATCCTTTGAATTTTTTATTCATTGATCAGTTTCTGCGCCAGCGCAATGACATGATCTACCTCTTCCGGTGTCAGGCTGCCGTCCTTTGCCCACTGAATTCGCCCGGCTTTATTCAATACCAGAATGGTTGAACTCTGCTCCGGCAATTGCCAGGCAACGCGTCCCAGACCTTTGCCGTCAATAACAAATTGCGCCCACGGATAGCGACGTTTATTTTTTTCGATTTTGCCAACGACAAAATAGCCAGTACCAAAGATGGCATCATCAGTGTTCACAATGGTGGTGGGCTGAAAACGATCCTGCGAAAAGTTTGCCTCTTCAACCGCTTTAATTAACAGTGAGTTCTTTTTCTTCGCAGACTTACGTCCGGCGATATACTGAATAATGCGGACTTTTCCCGCCAATTGTGTGCTGTTCCACTTTTGGTAGTGAATTTCGTCGTCGCTATTCAGAAGCAGCTCACCACCTTCCTGGATATAAACAGGGGTAACCGTTTTGCCAGTGACGAAATTGTGTGCCGCCGCGCCTGGCGCTAAGAGTGCGATGATCAGAGCGAAAATCCAACGAGATGGCATTATTGCTCCGGATAGAGTGGGAAACGCGAAATAAGCAGTTCTAAACGCTGGCGAATATCGCTATCCAGCGCCACCGGTGCATCATATGACCGGCGGTTCTCCATATCATCCGCCACCATGTCGTCGTGCTTATCCCCCATCAGACCATTAATGGCGGCGAGAAAACGGGAAATCAGTAACGCCTCTTTATTTTCAGGATCAAGCGATCTTAAGGTGTCGTAATAAGAAACCTGCTGGCTGATGATTTTTCGCACATCATGAAATTCCCTGCCAGTTAGTTGCGGTTTAGCAATAATCTCTTTCAGGATGTACATTTGCTTCTGGCGGTAGGCGATAAAACCGTTCACGGTTTCTAACTGGCTATGGCGCAATGAATAGTTCACCAGCCACCAGACAGGGGAGCTCAAATAAACACGTAACAGGTTACCGTAAAACGACACAATATTTTTCTTACCGTTACGAAAGCCATCCTGAAAATGCCCAAGAAAAACGGTCGTTTTGCCGAATAAAAATCCGGCCTGATGCTTCTTTAAATACAGCCGTTGCGCAAAACGCAGATGCTTGTAGCGCGCTCGCATGTATTTAAACTGTTTGCGCTCGTCTGTCGTCAGCTCATCGCCTTTCGCCTGTTTGCGGATTAAACGCAGTAACTCCTGACGATTAACACCATCCAGCCAGAATTTCAGGCATAACGCGTAATTATCATGGATGATTTCGGTGGTACAACTTAGTGCGATAATCGGCGGCAAACTGACCTGTGCATCAACAACATCATCTTCTTCAATCGCAACAAATAGACGCTCGCTCGCCTCAAGCGGGAAATATTTTCTCATCATCAGGATTTCTCTCCGGCTGAGTTATAAAGCAAGGAATGGCGCTGAAAAAATGCCTTTAAGGTCGGAATTAGCGAGAACACCACATCCAGACATTGCCCACCGAAGTAAGCAAATGCAGCCCCCAGCACGCCAAACAGATGACAGAACATGAACAGCAATACGATGTAGCCGATTGAGGCGATGGTTTGCGCCACGAGAAAAGCGCGCTGTTTTCCCGCCATCAATAGCAATGACTCCTGTGGGAAGCCCAGCATCGAAATCACAATTGCGCCCAGCATCACCTGAATCAGGTCATACGCTTCGAGATACTTAACGCCAAACACCAGCGAAATGAGCGGCTTGCCGACGATCAACACCGCGAGCGCCACCAGAATACCGATTCCGCCCGCCAGTAAAGCGGACTTCACGCCTAACAACCACGGTCTGGTGGTGCGTGGATCTAAACGCATCACCTCTGGGTAAAAACTTTTGCCCAGTAAACCCGCTGGCGTTCCGGCGGCATCGAAGAATGTCATGGCGATTTTAAATAACCCGGCGGCAGCGGGTCCTAACACGATCCCCACCAACACTGTGCTGCACGAGTTACGCGCCGACCAGATGGAGTGCGCAATGTTGGTTGACCAGACAAAACTCCACGCACCTTTAATGTGACGGGCAGACTCAAACAGATTCAATTTGAAGGCGTTATGGATATTTCTGCGGCGTAATTCGCGCGCGGCAAACCACCAGTACATGGTGCCGCCAACCAGATTCGACACATACCAGGCAATAACAAAACCCGCAAAACCAAAGTCAAAATACCAGGCTACGACGCTCCCCGCTGCGCGCAGAAAAGGTTTCGTCGCCTGCTGTACAGCAATCAAATCAAAGCGATCTACCGCACGCAGAATGCCGGTCGGCGTGGAGGAAGCCATTGAAGGAATGAGCGTGCAATAGAGCGCCGCCAGCCAAAAGCTTTGGTCATCCAGACCTAATGAATGGGAAAGGAATGGCAGTAAGGCAATGCCGCCGACAATCGCCACCGCGCCGCTGACGATATCCAGCGAGAAGGAAAATGAGACAACATTGCGAAATTGCTGCGGATTATTGTTGGTCAAGGCCGGCGTTCCGTACTGAACCACCAGTTGCCATGTCTGAAACTTAATAAAATCGCTGATCGATTTGGCGTACGATTGCACAATTACCAGTACGCCAAACATGGCGGGCGTCATCCCTTTACCGGCACACGAGAGCGCCAACAGCCCCAGCAAAGCGCTCACAACATTACTGGAGCCTAACCAGGCGCTATTGCGAATAATGGTGCGAAACGCGCCATCTGCAAACCAATGTTTGATGTTAAAAACCGCCAATTCAGCCTGACCTTATCGTTGATAGTAAAAAGTATCCCGCCAGCCTTAAGTTAAACTTCGGCGGTCAGAAACGATGGCAACCAGAGAAACCGCCTTCTGTGCCTGTTCCAGCACCTCGCTGTAAGGCGCTCTGGAATCAATCTCAAGAATTTTTGTGCCGTTATAGCCAATCGTCGACATGACGCCGATTTTGTCCTGCAGCTCGGCATAGTCATGGTCAGGCTTGCGGGAGATGGCAGTATCAATATCAATCCCCAAGCGAATGATTAATTCAGGACGGTATTGCGCCATTTTTTGGTATAAACGCCGTTCACGCTGCGCCAGAAACCTGCTGATTTTCCCGGTCGCACGTTCGACGCCAATCCCCGGTCCGTCATAATAAAAGCCCGAAATTTCAGCCTGCGGGAAGCGATCGCTGACCACCAGAACGCCACTTTGCGCCAGTCGCTGAACCTTGCGCAGATTCGCCATTCTTCGCAGCGAGAAGCAGTACATAATCACCGCCGCCCATAGCGCCGGAGATTTGGTTTTCATGCTTTGGGTTTTCGAGGATTTGGCCGCCAGTCGCCGTTCGAGCCAGACACCAACCAACGGCAATCGTTTGATTTTGTCGCCGTCTTCGCCGGAGAGCAGCCCCAGATAGCGCCGCTCGGTTTGCCAGTGTTGTTGCAGCGATTTCACCAGGTCATTGGTCAGTGTGGATTTACCGGTGCCATCACACCCGACCACCGCAATCAGCCCCGGAATGTAGTTGGGCTGCGGCGCGGTTGTACTCTTAACAGTTTGTGTTTGTAGTGCATCCATTCGTTTAATCATCCCCTATCCATTTTGGTGATCAGGAAAGCGCGGCGTGAATTGCGCGTAGTGACGCTTGCAGAATTTCATCGACTGGTTGCCGACCATCCAGTTCAAGGATCCTGGCGCCATTGAATGTCAGTTGCGGCGTAACGGCGATTTTTTCCTGTAACGCTGCCAGTTGGTGGTCAGGTTTACGCGCAAACGCGGTTTGTTCATCAATGCCAAGACGAATCAACAATACGGGCAAATAAGACGCCATCCATTGGTACAGCTTCAGCTCGCGCTGCCTTAACATTTTTATCCAACCGTTACCGCCCGTGGTTTTTGCCAATTGCGGGCCATCAAAGCGGAAACCCGGCACTTCAACCTGCGGGTAGCGGTCGGTGATGAGCAGATAGCCTTGCTGGTTTTTACACAACATTTTGCGAAACTTGTACGCCCGCCAGCAGGAAAGCAGATAGATAACCAGCGCAGTAATATTGCCAGGCGGTGTTGAGGGCTTTTCGTGCACATGTGCCGCTTTACTTCGCAAATAACGCCCAAAAGGTGCGCCAATAACAGGTAGCTGTGAAATCCATTCGCCAATTCGCCCGGACGATTGCCCGAGATAAATGTGTTCTGTTGGCATTCTTGATGCCAGTTCATTTACCAGGCTTGCCGTGAGGGTCGATTTACCTGAACCATCACATCCTACAATGGCAATAACACGCACTGGCGTGGAATTAATTATTGACATATTACGTTGATTCACGAAAAACCCGGCAGCAAATAATGTATTGAATATTACGTGGTCCGTGCTCAGAATATCCGTTCAACCTTATTGTGACAATGGTTAATTGTGACATTGACCTGAATTACGCTTTCATCAAAAACATATTAACCAAATAAATATTTTGGATGGATATTTAAATTTAAGGATATATTCATGCAGTCAATAACACCTCCATTAATTGCCGTTATTGGTAGCGATGGTTCAGGCAAGTCAACGGTGTGTGAACATCTTATTACCGTTGTCGAAAAATATGGTGCTGCCGAAAGGGTTCATTTAGGAAAACAGGCCGGAAATGTCGGTCGTGCAGTGACAAAATTACCGTTGATGGGAAAATCCTTACATAAAACAATTGAACGAAATCAGGTGAAAACAGCAAAAAAATTGCCTGGACCAGTTCCGGCGCTGGTAATTACAGCGTTTGTCGCCCGTCGCTTACTGCGCTTTCGTCATATGCTTGCCTGTCGTCGTCGCGGGTTAATTGTTTTAACCGACCGTTATCCGCAGGACCAGATTCCTGGCGCTTATGATGGTACGGTGTTCCCGCCTAACGTTGAAGGTGGTCGTTTTGTCTCATGGCTGGCAAGCCAGGAACGTAAAGCGTTTCACTGGATGGCGAGCCACAAGCCTGATCTGGTCATCAAACTCAATGTTGACCTTGAAGTTGCCTGCGCGCGTAAACCTGACCATAAACGGGAATCGCTGGCGAGGAAGATTGCCATAACGCCACAGTTAACCTTTGGTGGTGCACAACTGGTTGATGTCGACGCCAATCAGCCACTGGAAAAGGTGCTGGTTGATGCAGAAAAAGCGATTACGGATTTTATGACCGCGCGTGGTTATCACTAGTGAAAAATGGAAATGCCCGATCGCCAGGACCGGGCATTTTCAGGAAGGTTAAATCAACTGCAATGCTATCCAGTACAACCCACCAGAAAGAAAAATCGCCGCCGGTAAAGTAAACACCCACGCCATCAGGATGCTGGTTACCGTTTTACGCTGTAACCCACCGCCGTCCACCACCATCGTCCCTGCTACTGCAGACGAGAGTACATGTGTTGTGGAGACGGGCATCCCAATATAACTGGCAAGGCCGATAGACACTGCCGCCGTCATTTGTGCCGCCATGCCTTGCGCATACGTCATGCCGCGCTTACCAATCTTCTCACCGATGGTCATCGCCACGCGACGCCAGCCAATCATGGTGCCAATACCGAGTGCTAAAGCCACTGCCATGATGATCCATACCGGTGCGTACTCAATGGTGCTTAACATATCGCTGCGCAGTTTTTTCAGCAGGTTCTGGTCTTCTTTACTGACGCCTGGCAGTTTCGCCAGCTTCGCGGAGGTATCAGAGATGCACAGCATAATGCGGCGCAGCTGGCTGCGCTGACTCACGCTTAACGGCTCGTAACTTTCCATATTGCCTGGCAGCATCGTTTTAACGCGCGCAATCGCATTAAAGGTATTTGCCGGATGACAGTGAAACTCCGTTACTTGTGTGCCATCAGTCGATGTCGCAGGCAATGGAGGTTCCATCGTAATCAACTTCTGCGGCAGTTCAGGATGCTGTTGCAGGTAGTGTTCGAAGTTGGTGACGGCATCGCGGGTACGGGTAATTTCATAGCCGGACGCGTTCATATTGACGACAAACCCGGCGGGAGCAATCCCCACCAGCACCAGCATCACCAGACCAATTCCTTTCTGCCCGTCATTCGCGCCATGTGAAAACGCCACGCCCGCAGCGGAAACAATCAGGGCAATACGCGTCCAGAATGGCGGCTTACGTTTGCCTTTTTTCTTTTTGCGATCTTCCGGAATACGATGAATACGGTCACGCTTTTTCGTCCCGCTCCAGTAGCGACGCAGCAGGAAAATCAAGCCTCCCGCAATGACCAGACCGACAATTGGGGAGACAATCAGCGAGGAGAAAATCTTGGTCACTTCACGCAGGTTTAACGCATCCATCACCGATGAGCCGGTTAACAGCGCGTTGGTTAAACCGATGCCGATAATCGCACCAATCAAGGTGTGCGAACTGGAGGCCGGTAAACCAAAGAACCACGTTCCCAGGTTCCAGATAATCGCCGCCAGCAGCATGGAAAAGACCATCGCCAGGCCGTGAGTTGACCCCATATTCAGCAACAAATCGGTTGGCAACATATGGACAATGGCATAGGCAACGCTAAGTCCGCCTAGCAATACGCCAAAAAAGTTAAAAAATGCCGCCATCACCACGGCAAGCTGTGGCTGCATGGCACGAGTATAAATAACGGTTGCCACCGCATTCGCCGTATCATGAAAACCATTGATTGCTTCGTAGAACAACACAAATGCCAGAGCAAGTAATAACAAAAGCCCTGTGTATATATCAAGGCCAACAAATAAATTTAGCATATATTAGATTACGCCATTTTGAATTTACGAACGGACGCATTATCAGTGACTTTAACGGCGTGGGCAAAGTGAAATATCATTTTTTAACGATAAAAAGCGTGTTATTTCTTGTGTATCAGACAATAAGCCTTCATTCAAAACCTTTAGAAATAATCAAAACACAGGTATTCTACTTGTTAATATATTCATATATGAAATGAATAAATATTGAAATATATGAATATTGAATATTTTGATTAATCCCCGTACTGATTATTCTTCATAATCAGTACGGGGTTGCTACAACATGTATTACTCTTTCACCACAATTAACGGTTCAATATCACTCTCTTTTTTGATGACCAGTGATTCATCACCGCGCAAACACGTCCCACCGTAGTTGCCACCAACGGTGAAGGTACATACCTGAATGTATTTACCGTCCACTTTCGGCAAACACCACAGTTGCTGATAGATGTTTTTCTGCTCGGCAAATTTACCGCTGGTTTTGTCCAGCACCTCTTCATGATGGCTGACGAGGTCGATGTTACTGCCACAGCGACCGGCGATCGGTTTCACTGCGTAACCGGTTTTCACCAGTTCATCATTCACGGTGAAATCAGTATCCAACAGATAGCGGTGGTGCGGAAACAGCGACCAGAGGATCGGCAGAATCGCTTTGTTGCCAGGGATCACCGTCCACAGCGGCTCAAAGACCAGCACTTCCGGTCGCAACAGAACGTCTATCAGTCGCACTTCATTTTGCGGATGACCGGTACGAATCGGCACTGCGGCAAACTCACGGTCGCTGACTTCGCGAATCTGATCAAACGCCGTCTCCCACGCCCAGGTTTTCCACACGCAGTTAACCAGTCGCCCTTCCCCATCAATCAGTTGCCCGGCAGCATCCCAGCCCAGTTCATCTAGCCCGCGCAAGATACGCGTTTCAAAGCCCGCCTGTTGCAGCGCCTGCTCCATAAACTGCGCGTGATAGTTTTCCTCGATATCTTTGTCCTGCATGATATGGACAAACGGACGCGCGCGACTGTGTTTCCAGGCACCAGCCAGTTCGTTAATCAGCCCTTCCGCAGGATTGAAGCCGTTGCCTTTATAGCCCTGCTCCGCCCAACGTTCGAGGATCAAGCCCGCTTCGGTATGACAGGAGGCAGAATCGGCGTTGTATTCGTAGACTTTCAGGCCACGTTCATCCATGCAGAAATCCATACGACCGGTGATCATATGGTGACGGCGACGCTGCCAGGAGAGACGCAAACGTGGCCAGAGGATTTTCGGAATGTCGAACAACGCCAGCAGGTTGTCATCTTTCAGCACCTTGTCGGTGGCGTGAAGATACATCAGGTGCAGCTCGTTGGTGGCTTTAATCAGCTCCTGCTCGGCGCTCTCGGTAATGGTGTAGTAATGATACGGATCCTGATTGATCACCTGACCGTTGGCCTGTACATAGGCGTTTTGCAGCGGATCTTTTTCATCCAGCCATTTACCGTCAAACTGGCCTTTGTTTTCCAGACGCGCCCCGCTGATTTTCAGCAGTTCGCCTGCAATTTCCGGCTGTGGCAAGCTGTATTCGGTATCTTCCGTCTGGATCATCCAGCCCAGAATAGTGGTGTCATCGAAGGTGTCTTTCAGGATATAGCCGCCGTTTTCGACCACCATCTCCAGCTCGCGTGTCCACTGTTGCCCTTGCGGCAACGGGGTATGAATCACGTTCTGTTCCGCAATACGGACTTTGTTGCCATGCAATTGGGTAATGATGGCGACATGGCCAGTGTCTTTAAATTCACCGCCTTTATCCCAGATAAGAAGCGCCCCCGCTACCGGTGCACGCGGCGAACCGTTAGGAAATGCCTGCAATGGCAGGATGTTGTCATTGACCACTTCACGCAGGAAGCGCAGTGAGAAAATCTCCCATGCCATACCCACGTCAGTGAAGACTACACCGTAGTTCAGAAAGAGAAAACGGCGAGCAAATTCAACGCATTGCCATTTGTGGCCCATATATTCATCGTCGATATAGCTACGGAATACGGCGTCATCTTCGTATTCCTGCGGATCGAGAGAACTGTAATCTGAAGAGTAGATTGCTACCCCACCTGGGGCGTAGCCCAATAATGTCCCGAACGGGGCATCCTGGCTGGTCGTTCCTTTGCTCATCACTTTACCTTTAACAATACAACCTAAGCAGTTGGCGTAATTGTTGTGCTCTGATTACCTGCTCAGCGACATTAACCGGACAGAGGTCAGACTAATCATACACCTCATCGCAGCGGCTGGCGCAAAGGGTTAAAAAATTCACATTCTGTACAGCAAGTGACCTGCTACACTGCTTCAACACTACCACTCAGAAGGCAACTCACTATGACAGACAATACTTATCAGCCCGCGAAAGTCTGGACGTGGGATAAATCCGCTGGCGGCGCGTTCGCCAATATCAATCGCCCGGTTTCTGGTCCGACGCATGAAAAAACGCTGCCGGTGGGCAAACATCCATTGCAACTTTATTCGCTGGGAACGCCGAACGGTCAGAAAGTAACGATTATGCTTGAGGAGCTGCTGGCACTGGGCGTTACTGGTGCAGAGTACGACGCCTGGCTGATTCGCATTGGCGATGGCGATCAATTCTCCAGCGGCTTTGTCGAAGTGAACCCGAATTCGAAGATCCCGGCATTGCGCGATCATACCCATAATCCGCCGATCCGCGTGTTTGAGTCAGGCTCGATTCTGCTTTATCTGGCGGAGAAATTTGGCTACTTCTTGCCGCAGGATCTGGCAAAGCGTACTGAAACGATGAGCTGGCTGTTCTGGTTACAGGGCGCGGCACCGTTCCTCGGCGGTGGTTTTGGTCACTTTTACCATTACGCGCCGGTGAAAATTGAGTACGCCATCAACCGCTTTACTATGGAAGCCAAGCGCCTTCTCGACGTGCTGGATAAGCAACTGGCGCAGCATAAGTTTGTTGCGGGCGATGAGTACACCATTGCGGATATGGCGATTTGGCCGTGGTTTGGCAATGTGGTGTTAGGCGGCGTATATGATGCCGCAGAGTTTCTTGATGCGGGCAGTTATAAGCATGTACAACGCTGGGCGAAAGAAGTAGGCGAACGTCCGGCAGTGAAGCGTGGGCGTATTGTTAACCGCATCAACGGACCGCTGAACGAGCAGTTGCATGAACGCCATGACGCCAGTGATTTTGAGACGAATACGGAAGATAAGCGTCAGGGGTAAGGGTTGGTATTCGTCGCAGCAAGCCATCCCGACCAATGTAGGCCGGATAAGGCGTTCACGCCGCATCCGGCAATCGAGCACAATGCCTGATGCGACGCTGCCGCGTCTTATCAGGCCTACAAAAGCTAATCATCACGCGCTGGTAATGTCGTAATCCATTTGGCGCAGTGCGTCTAATGTGGCTTTGGCTTCGTCTTCATCGATAATGCTCATGGCAAATCCGACGTGTACCAGTACCCACTGGCCCAGCAGATCGGCAGGGTTACCTTCACAAATCAGGGCGATATTCACGTCGCGCTTGATACCACATACTTCAACCTGCGCAAGCTGGTGAATATCTTCACCGACAGCCAGCACCTGGCCTGGAACGCCAATACACATTGTTAACTCCGGTTATTCAACTTCAATACTTTTGACGATTAGCGAATCGCCAGTATCGACACGCAACCGCTCGCCATGACAGATCGGACACTGCGCATCGTGCTGATGAATCTCCACCACCTGGCTGCAATCCCAACACCAGGCCTGGGCGGGTTTATAGACGATATGTAAATCGCACCCTTGCGCTACCGTTCCGTGGCAGACAATTTCAAAACTAAAACGGACGGCGCTCTCCTCAACGCAGGAGAGTGCGCCAATTTCCAGCCACACGGCGGTGACGCGCTTAACATCGTGCTGCTCCGCCTGCCGTTGGATAATTTCAACGGCGCTCTGGCAAAGCGACAACTCATGCATTTTCGCCACTCCTGCGGCCAAATAGCAGGGCACGACGCCCTGCGTGTGGTACATCCGGATTGGTGACTGGCAGCGAAAGGATCATTCGGGCGCAGTCATCCGTCAGCCGTTGGCCCTCTTCAATCGACATGCTGTGCGAAAGCGGCGACATCAGCGAGCAGGAGAGGTATTGCGAAACACCGTCCAGTTCACCAACAGTAAAGGTCATAGTGCCATACGGCAGTTGCAGACCAATTTTTTCACTCACTTTGCGCAGCGGCCAGAGTTGATCCGGGCCGGGGAAGATAACTGCACTCAGCATCCACGGGGTGATCACACACCCCGTCCACTGACCTTCGAACAGCGTAAAGTCAGAAACATACACCGGCATTGAAGGATGCAGAAAAGAGAGATCGTGCATCGAACGCCGGGCAATTTCTTCAAACGCTGCCTGTACTTGCGCCTTCGGGGAGGTCTGGAAACCTGCTATCTCTTCAGTCATGAATCGCCTCCCGTGGGATGGCTTCCACGCCTGATTCACGCAGCGCAGCCAGAACCTGCTCAAGCGCAGGTTCAATCATTGCTTCAACCGTCGGCGTCAAACCGATGTGCGGCTCCAGTGATTCCGGGATCACGCCGACCAGGGTCAGCTTTTTCGGAAACTCACCGGTGAAGCGCAGGGCCGACAATACGTCGGCCAGGCCAAGCTGATGCGGAGAGATTTTGTTGGTAAACAACGCCGGAACTTCTTCATCCCGCAGGATCATCATCGTTCCCGGCGCGTTCTTTTTCGACACAATGGCATCCGCAATAATCAGATGATCGCGATTTGCCATGTCACCAAGCAGCTCCATTCCCGCCGTGCCGCCATCGAGGCTCTCAACATAATCCGGCAGAATGTATCGTTGCTCTAACGCTTCAACAATCCGCACACCGATGGCTTCATCAGTCAGCAAAATATTGCCGACCCCTAAGACTAAAATACGCATTACAGAACCTTCACTGAAACCACTTCGTTGCCGTCGGCATCCACTACGTGTACCGCACAGGCCATGCACGGGTCGAAGGAGTGAATGGTACGCACCACTTCCAGCGGTTTATTCGGATCAGCAACCGGTGTACCCACCAGCGACTGCTCGTAAGGACCGACGTCATCATTGAAGTTACGCGGGCCAGAGTTCCAGGTTGATGGAACAACCGCCTGGTAGTTACTGATAATACCGTCTTTGATCACCATCCAGTGAGAGAGCATACCGCGCGGTGCTTCGAGGAAGCCAACGCCTTTGAACTCGCCCGTTGCCGGAATGTTCGGCTTCACGAACGTGGTGTGATCGCCTTTGCCGATATTGGTGATCAGTGCACTGTATTGGTTTTGCAGGATATCCTGCAATTCACAGCAGTGAACGGTACGACCAATAATACGGCCCAGCGTGGAGTGCAGTTGCGCTACTTCCAGCGTGTTGCCGGTCAATTTCTGATAAATCGCAACGATTTCATTCAGTTTGTTCTGGGTAGATTCGCGACCTGCCGCCAGTTTCACCAGCATATTAGCCAGTGGACCCACTTCTACCGTTTTGCCGTAGAAAGTCGGCGATTTCACCCAGGAGTATTTACCGTCGTCAGACCAACCGTCGTAAGCCGGAATGGTGGTACCTTCCCACGGTGCCTGCGGCGCTTCGTCTTTATACCAGGAATGCTTTGCGCTTTCCTGAATTCCTTTGATCAGGTATTCATCGGAATGAGAAGTGATCGGACGATACGAGGACAGATCCGCATTCTCAATGTAGCCGCCCGGGAACAGGAAGCTGCCGTTTTTACTGTCGGTCGGGAATTCCGGCACGCTCAGGTAGTTCACCGCACCTTTACCGCGCGTCAGCCATTCCGGGTAGAACGCAGCGATAACTGCAGTATCAACCTTGTAAACCTGCTCAACAAAGTCGCTCAGCTTGTCGATGAAGGACTTGATGTACATCAGGCGCTCAAGGTTCAGCACACCCAAACCGTCGAGGTTGATCGGGTTCGCGACACCACCTACCGCCAGGTTCTGAATATGCGGCGTTTTACCGCCCAGCAACGCCACAACGCGGTTAGCGTCACGCTGGCACTCCAGCGCCTGCAGGTAGTGCGCTACCGCAATCAGGTTCACTTCCGGCGGCAGTTTCATCGCCGGGTGACCCCAGTAGCCATTGGCGAAAATGCCCAACTGACCGCTGGCAACCAGATCTTTGATCTTGTTCTGAACTTTGGTGAACTCTTCCGGGCTGTTCAGATGCCAGGTCGAAACGCCTTTCAGCATTTCGGAGGCTTTGGCTGGATCAGCTTGCAGTGCAGAAGTGATGTCCACCCAGTCCAGCGCCGAAAGCTGATAGAAATGAACAATATGGTCATGCGTGGTGTGCGCAGCCAGAATGATGTTACGGATGTATTGCGCGTTAACCGGAACGTCGATATTCAGCGCACTTTCTGCCGCACGAACGGAAGACAGCGCGTGAGTGGTAGTACATACGCCACAGATACGTTGCACAATCATCCATGCATCGCGCGGATCGCGGTTTTTCACGATCTCTTCCATGCCGCGCCACATGGTACCGGAAGCCCATGCTTTCGAAACGACGCCATTTTCGATTTCGCAATCGATGCGTAAATGCCCTTCAATACGGGTTACCGGATCAATAGTAATTCTCTGGCTCATGCTTTGCTCGCCTCATGACGATTATGATCGTTTTGTTTTAAAGGAGGAAGTATCGGCAGTAGACGAATGAGTACGATATAAGCGCAAATCTCAATAGCCACAAAACCAATAGAAATCAACAGTTCTTCCCAGGTCGGGAAGTAGGCGTAACCGCCACCCGGGTTGAATGCCACCAGCGAATAGGTCAGACGCCAGGTTGCACAACCTAACAGTGCACTCAGTGCTGACAGGAACAGCATGCGGGAATCATTACGCAGCTTCGCCACACGCAGAACGACCAGCGGGAAGAGCATCAGCAGGACTTCAATCCAGAACATCACGGAGTAGAAGTCACCGGCAAACGCTAACGACAGCTTGTCGCGATAGATAAGCTCGCCAAAGCGCAGCACGATGAAAATCGCCAGCAACACACTGATGGTGTTGGTCAGCTTAACGAACAGACTCTTTTCATCCGGACCGTTGCCACGCAGACCCGCCTGCACCAACGAACCTTCAAAGATGACAATCGAGAAGCCCATGATGAACGCCGTCAGCAGCGAGAACAGCGGCAACATTTCATAGCTTTGCCACAGCGGATGCACCTTGTAGCCCGCCGAGATCATCAGCGATCCCATTGAAGACTGGTGCATAGTTGGCAGCAGCGCACCAAGCGCGATGATAAAGAACATCACCTTGTTCAGACGTTTGAGTGACAGCTTCCAGCCCAGACGTTCAAACAATGCCGGAGCAAACTCCAGTGCCATCACACCGATGTAGATGGTCATACAGACCGCCGTCTCGAACAGTACCGAGTTCACGTTGAAGTGACCCGGAATGTAGAAGTACGGCAGGTTCCAGTAGCGACCCACGTCGATAGTGATCGACAAGCCACCCAGTGAATAACCAAACAGACTCGCCAACAGCGCCGGACGCACCAGCGGATGGTATTGCCCACGGTTAAAGACGTATACTGCCCACGCCAGCGCCCAGCCGCCACAGGCAAAGCCGGTACCGATCAGCAGGTCAAACGCGATCCACACGCCCCACGGGAAGCCGCCGTTCAGGTCGGAGACAGACCCCAGACCGAACACCAGACGCTTCACAATCAGGAGCATACAGATGACGATTAACGGTCCAAAAATCATGACCGGTTTACTGATGATTTTGCCGCCCAGCGGTTGTGGATCATGACTCATGATCGTCTCCTCCGTCGTGATGGTCGTTTTTAGTGTTGCGACGAACCAGCACGGTTAAGCCCGCCAGCACAGCCAGTGGTAGCATCATGCCTTTATACAGGGTGTGTTGGACATGTTCGGAACGCGCACCAGTAGAAAGATCGTCCAGTTTCGGCAGGTCGAGATTTTCATAAGGCACACCCGTCAGTACCAGAACCTGAGTACCGCCGCCCTCTTTCTCGCCGTACAGATGCGGATAATATTTCGGCACCGTATGCAGGTAAGTGTCGCCAGATTTCAGCGTCTGACGCGGATAGTGGTATTCGCTGCCCGGCTTCAGCGCCAGACGTTTTTTCGCCTCCGCCATCAGCTCTTCACGCGTACCAAAAATCACCGCGCCCGCCGGGCACACTTCTACGCAGCCAGGCAGACCGCCTTTATCGAGACGTTCCACACCTTTCTGGTTGCACAACTCGCACTTATGCAGCGCACCAAACGGGTTGTTGTAGTCGTACTTCGGCACGTTGTATGGGCAGGCGACCATGCAGTAACGGCAGCCGGTGCACACATCTTTGTCGTAATGGACAATGCCGGTTTTCGGATCTTTTTTCAGCGCAGAGACCGGGCACACAGAGACACAGTTCGGATCGACGCAGTGCATACACTGTTTCTTAATGTACGCGTAGCCATTCTCCTCCTGGTCTTTGTTGACCCCTGTGCCGCTGGTCCACACCTGAATGATGTTATTGGTATACGGCGACAGTTTGTCGTTGTTCGACCAGGTCTGTTCCCCTTGCGGGTTACGTTCAGGGAAGTTGATATCCTGACACTTGGTGACGCAAGCCTGGCAGCCTACGCACAAGGTCGAGTCGTACAACATCCCCAGCGAACCCGGAATTGGCGGGCGGTTTTCAGCAGCCGCATGACTGACAGACGGCAGCGCGCCCGTCAGCAATGCCCCGCAGGAGGCTGCTTTAATAAAATTACGTCTGTTCACGGTTATTCTCCCCGTGAGTCAGCGTTATCTTTCTTTTGCTGACGACCCAGTTCACGCACCGCCATCACGCTGACACCGGCAACCAGCCCAACCACACCGCCGAGCAAACCAATAGCGCCTGCCGAGACGTTGCCGCCTTCTTTAGCGTTAACGTCCGGTTTCTGTGAACGCGGAGTCTGGTTTTCGACGTTGGCAAGCTGATGGATGCCTTTATGGAAGCCGATACCTTCTTCGTTACAGCCATAGCACGGGTGACCAATCGCTACCGGCCACACGCCGCCAACATCGCAGAATTGCAGCGTTGAGCAGTTGCCGTAAGTTTCTGGCCCTTTACAGCCGAGGTGGTACAGGCACCAGCCTTCGCGGTGGCCTTCATCACCGAACTCTTTGGCAAAACGACCAGCATCGAAGTGCGGGCGACGTTCACAGTGTTCGTGAATCAGACGACCATAGGCGAAAGTCGGACGGTTTTTGTCATCCAGTTTCGGCGGTTTGCCGTAAGTGATGATGTGCGCAACGGTCGCGAGGAAGTTGTGCGGGTTCGGCGGGCAGCCAGGAATATTGATAACGGTTTTGCCCGGTAGAACTTCTTGCAGGCTGACTGCGCCAGTTGGGTTAACTCCAGCTGCGGCAACACCGCCCCACGCAGAGCAGGAACCGATAGCGATAATGGCTGCTGCGCCTTCCGCCGCTTTGCGGATGTGATCCACAATCGGCTCACCGGCAACCATGCAATAAATACCGTTATCTTTTAATGGGATGGAACCATCCACCACTAACACATACTGCCCTTTGTACTTCTCGAGAGCGTTATGTTTGTTCTCTTCGACCTGATGACCGAAGGCGGCGGAAAGCACTTCGTGATACTCCAGAGAGATAGTCTCCAGCACGAGGTTTTCTACCGTTGGATGCGTTGCACGAAGCAGAGATTCCGTACAACCGGTGCACTCCTGCGCGCCAATCCAGATAACTGGCGGACGCTGCGGGTTAGTAACCGATTCGGCCATCTCTGCAGCGGCTTTGCTACTTAACCCCATGGTGGCGGCTAATGCTGCACAAAGCTTCATGAAATCACGACGGTTAATGCCGTGAGAATGGATGAGGGTGTTATCTCCAGTCATTTATAGTTATTCCGTTGCGAAGACCTGGCATATATTTTGCCTCAATCGCAAAATCAATAATGCGATCGATGCGCCATTTACCACACATTTATTATGGTTATCGATATCATGATACTGCGGCGGGGCACTAAAACGAAGGGAAGAAGCATTAGTGTAATTAATTAAAGCAAGATAATACGTATGTTTGATCAATTTTCTAGGCGATAACCAGCCATAAAAAAGCGCAACGTAGAACAGGAATTATTCTCACGAAAGAAATCCATTACCATCTCTTTATCCAGTCCATAACGGCGCGTCAGAATACCCGCTTCCCAGGCGCTAAGCTGGCGATCTCCGGTCTTTTCGTACATCCGGTGTGAGTAACCTAATACAAAACCGCGTTTATAATCGGCACAGAATTTTGTCACATTAACCGCACTGTCGGCATGCGTTGCTTTTAATCCCGCCATTAAGCCTTTACCAAAATGGTTATTCATCGTTCACCTCATTCGCTATATATTGCCATATATAGCGATATTTTAGGCAAAGAACGACATTTGCGCACGCTATTTTTTCATGCTTGTTTAAGACGTAATCCTGTAAGAGATAAACCCATCAGGAGAGATATTTATCGAACCATTTCAGCGTCCTTTGCCAGGCAAGATCGGCGGCAGATTTGTCATAACGGGGCGTGGAATCATTATGGAATCCGTGATTAACCCCCGGATAGATATACGCCTCATAGACCTTATTATTGGCTTTCAACGCCGCCTCGTAAGCGGGCCAGCCCTCGTTGATTCGGGTGTCCAGTTCCGCGAAGTGGAGCAGTAAAGGCGCTTCAATCTTCGCCACATTGGCAGTGGGTGCCTGACGACCATAAAACGGCACCGCGCAGGCCAGTTCCGGATACGCGACAGCCGCCGCGTTCGATACGCCACCGCCATAGCAAAATCCGCTAATACCCACTTTGCCTGTCGCTTGCGGATAGCGTTGCATAAACTCAATTGCGGCAAAGAAATCATTCATCAGTTTGGTTGGATCAACCTGCTGTTGCTGCTCACGACCTTTATCATCATTTCCCGGATAACCTCCAACGGAACTTAAGCCGTCAGGTGCCAGGGCGATATACCCCGCCTTCGCCACTCGCCGTGCCACATCTTCGATATACGGATTCAGTCCACGATTCTCATGCACCACCACCACGGCTGGCGTTTTACCGCTCATTTTTGCGGGCTTCACCAGATAACCCCGTACCTCGCAGTGACCATTTGGCGAGGGATACGTGATGTACTCAGCAACAATTTCCGGGTCGGTAAACTCTACCTGAGTCGCCAGCGCATAATTTGGCTTGAGCAAATCAAACAGCGCTAATGCCGTCATCCCGCCCACCGCATACTTCGCCGCAAGGTTGAGGAACTCACGTTTCGAGATTTTCCCGTGAGCGTAATAGTCGTAGTAATCCAGCAACTCTTGTGGGAAATCTTTGGCGGTTAAACGCGGCATTGTTGCACTCCTCAACTGGTGTTTTTTTAAGCAAAGCATAAGCGCGTGTTTTTGCCCAGTTTTTCGTCACTCTGTGAGCCAGACTACGGGATACGCGCAGGCGAATCGCTAAACTAGAAACATTGTTTCGAAATTGAACGGTGGAAAGGAGAGGTCATGGTCTGGTTAGCGAATCCCGAACGTTACGGGCAGATGCAGTACCGCTATTGCGGAAAAAGTGGTTTACGCCTGCCCGCGTTATCGCTCGGTTTATGGCACAATTTCGGTCACGTTAACGCGCTGGAATCACAGCGTGCGATCCTGCGTAAAGCGTTTGATTTAGGCATTACGCACTTTGATTTAGCCAACAATTACGGGCCGCCTCCAGGAAGCGCAGAAGAGAACTTTGGTCGCCTGCTGCGCGAGGATTTTGCCGCTTATCGCGATGAACTGATTATCTCTACCAAAGCCGGATACGATATGTGGCCCGGCCCATACGGCTCTGGCGGCTCACGTAAATACCTGCTCGCCAGCCTCGACCAAAGCCTGAAGCGTATGGGGCTTGAGTATGTCGATATCTTTTACTCTCATCGCGTCGATGAAAATACGCCGATGGAAGAAACCGCCTCTGCGCTGGCTCATGCTGTACAAAGCGGTAAGGCGCTGTATGTCGGGATCTCCTCTTACTCGCCAGAGCGGACGCAAAAAATGGTCGAGTTGCTGCGCGAGTGGAAAATTCCGCTGTTAATTCATCAACCTTCGTACAATTTACTGAACCGCTGGGTGGATAAAAGCGGCCTGCTGGATACCCTGCAAAATAACGGCGTGGGCTGCATTGCCTTTACTCCACTGGCTCAGGGATTGCTGACCGGAAAATATCTCAACGGTATTCCGCAAGATTCACGGATGCATCGTGAAGGGAATAAAGTTCGTGGTCTGACGCCGAAAATGCTCACCGAAGCCAACCTCAACAGCCTGCGCTTATTGCATGAAATGGCACAGCAGCGTGGACAATCAATGGCGCAAATGGCGTTAAGCTGGTTGCTGAAAGATGAGCGAGTGACGTCGGTATTGATTGGAGCCAGCCGCGCGGAGCAACTTGAGGAGAACGTGCAGGCGCTGAATAATCTGACATTTAGCACCGAGGAGCTGGCGCAGATTGATCAGCATATCGCCGATGGAGAGCTGAATCTGTGGCAGGCGTCTTCCGATAAATGACCTGTTAATAACGGGCGCGAGAACCGCGCCCGAATCAGATCAGTGATTATGACGAGTCAGTCGGTCAAGATAGCCCATCACAAATGCAGAGAGCACAAACGTCAGATGGATAATGACGTACCACATCAGTTTGTTATCAGGGACATTTTTCGCATCCATAAAGACGCGCAGTAAGTGAATGGAAGAAATTGCCACAATCGACGCTGCTACTTTGTTTTTCAGCGACGTTGCATCCATTTTCCCCAGCCAGTTCAGCTTCTCTTTGTTCTCGGAGATATCCAGTTGTGAGACGAAATTCTCATAACCGGAAAACATCACCATCACCAGCAAACCGCCAACCAGTGTCATATCCACCAGCGACAGCAACACGAGGATCAAATCTGATTCCGCCATCGAGAAGATATTCGGCAGTACGTGAATAATCTCCTGGAAGAACTTCAGCGCCAGGGCAACTAACGCCAGCGAAAGGCCAAAGTACACGGGGGCAAGCAGCCAGCGAGAAGCATACATTGCATTTTCAAGAAAACGTTCCATACATTCCTGTCGTGTAGTTAAAACGGGCAACAGTATATCGCAATTGAGTAAACAGCACGCAACAGCAAATCAACATATACGTTAAACCTTTGTCGCATAATTCTGAGGGTTAGGGATCTTCCTGGTTCCCTTATCAACGCATCGAGAGCGTCTACCCTTAAAGGACGTTGAACCTGAAGGGAGAAAAATGATGTCTCATTTAAAAGACCCGACCACGCAGTATTACACTGGTGAATATCCCAAACAGAAACAACCGACGCCAGGCATCCAGGCGAAGATGACACCGGTACCGGATTGCGGCGAGAAAACCTATGTTGGTAGCGGTCGCCTGAAAGATCGTAAGGCACTGGTGACAGGGGGCGATTCCGGAATCGGTCGCGCTGCCGCCATTGCTTACGCGCGTGAAGGGGCTGACGTGGCGATCAGTTATCTTCCCGTGGAAGAAGAAGACGCTCAGGATGTGAAAAAGATCATTGAAGAATGCGGACGCAAAGCCGTTCTGCTGCCAGGCGATTTAAGCGATGAGAAATTCGCCCGTTCGCTGGTTCACGAAGCACACAAGGCGTTAGGCGGGCTGGATATTATGGCGCTGGTAGCCGGGAAACAGGTTGCCATTCCTGATATTGCAGACCTCACCAGCGAACAGTTTCAAAAGACCTTTGCCATTAACGTTTTCGCGTTGTTCTGGCTAACCCAGGAAGCGCTCCCCCTGCTACCGAAAGGTGCAAGTATCATCACCACTTCCTCAATCCAGGCATACCAGCCAAGCCCGCATTTACTGGACTATGCGGCTACGAAGGCGGCAATTCTGAACTACAGCCGTGGCCTGGCAAAACAGGTCGCGGAGAAAGGTATTCGGGTGAATATTGTCGCGCCAGGCCCGATCTGGACAGCACTGCAAATTTCTGGCGGACAAACGCAGGATAAGATCCCGCAGTTTGGTCAGAAAACGCCGATGAAGCGTGCGGGGCAACCGGCGGAGCTGGCCCCTGTATATGTTTACCTGGCAAGTCAGGAGTCGAGCTACGTCACCGCAGAAGTGCACGGTGTCTGCGGCGGCGAGCATTTAGGTTAAAAAAATGCCCGGTTGTGAAAAGCAACCGGGCATCATTTTTATTTCGCTTTCGCAGTTTCTTCGCCGACCAGACCTATTTTCAGGTAACCCGCCTGATGCAGCGTATCCATTACCTTCATCAACGTCTCGTAATCGACGGTTTTATCCGCACGGAAGAAGATGGTGGTGTCTTTCTTGCCTTCGGTTAACGCATTCAACGCCGTAATCATTGTTTCATCGGTGACCGGATCGTTACCAATAAACATCGAGTTGTCTGCTTTCACCGACAGATAAACCGGTTTTTCCGGGCGCGGCTGCGGCGTGCTGGTAGAAGCAGGCAAATTCACCTTCACATCTACCGTCGCTAACGGTGCCGCCACCATAAAGATAATCAGCAAAACCAACATCACGTCGATAAACGGCGTCACGTTGATATCATGCATTTCGCCGTTATCGTCGAGGTTTTCGTTAAGATGCATTGCCATCGGACATTATCCTGCGCGTAATTTTTGTGCGACACGAACCGGATGTGCAGCGGCGCTGGCTTCCAGATCCAGGTCACGGCTTTGCAACAACAATACCTGCGCTGCAACATCACCCAGCATCGCTTTAAAGCCGCCGATCTGGCGTGCAAATACGTTATAGATAACGACCGCAGGAATCGCTGCCACGAGGCCGATTGCCGTTGCTAACAGAGCTTCTGCAATACCCGGCGCAACGACTGCCAGGTTAGTGGTCTGCGTTTGCGCGATACCAATAAAGCTGTTCATGATGCCCCAGACCGTACCAAACAGACCAACGAACGGCGAAATCGCGCCGATGGTTGCCAGATAGCCGTTACCACGGCCCATTTGACGACCTACTGCGGCGACCCGACGCTCCAGACGGAAGCTGGTACGTTCTTTAATACCTTCGTTATCGTCGCTGCCTTCTGACAGTTCCAGCTCATTCTGCGCTTCATTGAGCAAATGCAGGCTCAAGCTTTTGCTACCAAAATCAGCAGCGATATCGTTGGCCTGGTTTAAGGAACGCGCTTCAGCCAGCAGTTGCTGCTCGCGCTTAAGACGACGCTTCTGATTGAAGAACTCCACGCTCTTACTGAAGAAGATTGCCCAGGTGACTACGGAGGCCAAAATAAGCCCAATCATCACGCACTTAACGACAATATCGGCGTGCTGATACATACCCCAGACGGAGAGGTCCGTCTGCATTAAATTATTACCCACTGTGTATCTCCAGGACGCAAGTCACAAAATCTGTGCATAATAATATCAAAACGACGTCGAATTGATAGTCGTTCTCATTACTATTTGCATACTGCCGTACCTTTGCTTTCTTTTCCTTGCGTTTACGCAGTAAAAAAGTCACCAGCACGCCATTTGCGAAAATTTTCTGCTTTATGCCAATTCTTCAGGATGCGCCCGCGAATATTCATGCTAGTTTAGACATCCAGACGTATAAAAACAGGAATCCCGACATGGCGGACAAAAAGCTTGATACTCAACTGGTGAATGCAGGACGCAGCAAAAAATACACTCTCGGCGCGGTAAATAGCGTGATTCAGCGCGCGTCTTCGCTGGTCTTTGACAGTGTGGAAGCCAAAAAACACGCGACACGTAATCGCGCTAATGGCGAGTTGTTCTATGGACGGCGTGGAACGTTAACCCATTTCTCCTTACAACAAGCGATGTGTGAACTGGAAGGTGGCGCAGGCTGTGTGCTATTTCCCTGCGGGGCGGCAGCGGTTGCTAATTCCATTCTTGCTTTTGTCGAACAGGGCGATCATGTGTTGATGACCAACACCGCCTATGAACCGAGTCAGGATTTCTGTAGCAAAATCCTCAGCAAACTGGGCGTAACGACATCGTGGTTTGATCCGCTGATTGGTGCCGATATCGTTAAGCATCTGCAGCCAAACACTAAAATCGTGTTTCTGGAATCGCCAGGTTCCATCACCATGGAAGTCCACGATGTTCCGGCGATTGTTGCCGCCGTACGCAGTGTGGTCCCGGATGCCATCATTATGCTCGACAACACCTGGGCAGCCGGTGTGCTGTTTAAGGCGCTGGATTTTGGCATCGATGTTTCTATTCAAGCCGCCACCAAATATCTGGTTGGGCATTCAGATGCGATGATTGGCACTGCGGTGTGCAATGCCCGTTGCTGGGAGCAGCTGCGAGAGAATGCCTATCTGATGGGCCAGATGGTCGATGCCGATACCGCCTATATAACCAGCCGTGGCCTGCGCACATTAGGTGTGCGTTTGCGCCAACATCATGAAAGCAGTCTGAAAGTGGCTGAATGGCTGGCAGAACATCCCCAAGTAGCGCGAGTTAACCACCCTGCTCTGCCTGGCAGTAAAGGCCACGAATTCTGGAAACGAGACTTTACAGGCAGCAGCGGGCTATTTTCCTTTGTGCTTAAGAAAAAACTCAATGATGAAGAGCTGGCGAACTATCTGGATAACTTCAGTTTATTCAGCATGGCCTACTCGTGGGGCGGGTATGAATCGTTGATCCTGGCAAATCAACCAGAACATATCGCCGCCATTCGCCCACAAGGCGAGATCGATTTTAGCGGGACCTTGATTCGCCTGCATATTGGTCTGGAAGATGTCGACGATCTGATTGCCGATCTGGACGCCGGTTTTGCGCGAATTGTATAACATTGCCACTTTTGGACAATTTTGCAGACATTTTATTGTGAAAAGTCTTAAATTGTTGCGTCCGGGATCAAGGCGTCCCGGACGATTCAGGAGTACAATAGGCAGATAAAGGCTTAAACGCTGTTCCACAGGAAAGTCCATGGCTGTTATTCAAGATATCATCGCTGCGCTCTGGCAACACGACTTTGCCGCGCTGGCGGATCCTCATATTGTTAGCGTTGTTTACTTTGTCATGTTTGCCACGCTGTTTTTAGAAAACGGCCTGCTGCCCGCCTCATTTTTGCCAGGCGACAGCTTGTTAATACTGGCAGGCGCATTGATTGCCCAGGGGGTTATGGATTTTCTGCCTACGATTGCGATTCTGACCGCCGCAGCAAGTCTGGGCTGCTGGCTAAGTTATATTCAGGGGCGCTGGTTAGGGAATACCAAAACGGTGAAAGGCTGGCTGGCACAGCTTCCTGCTAAATATCACCAGCGCGCCACCTGCATGTTTGACCGCCACGGTCTGCTGGCGCTGCTGGCTGGACGTTTTCTTGCATTTGTCCGTACGCTGCTGCCAACCATGGCGGGAATTTCCGGTCTGCCAAACCGCCGCTTCCAGTTTTTCAACTGGTTAAGCGGATTGCTGTGGGTCAGCGTGGTAACCAGTTTCGGCTATGCCTTAAGTATGATTCCGTTCGTTAAACGCCATGAAGATCAGGTAATGACGTTCCTGATGATCCTGCCAATTGCCTTGTTAACCGCTGGCTTGTTGGGCACGCTGTTTGTGGTGATTAAAAAAAAATACTGTAACGCCTGACGATTTTCCCCGTTCCCGGTTGCTGTACCGGGAACGTATTTAATTCCCCTGCATCGCCCGCATTCTTGCCGCATCTTCCCCCGGCGTCACACCGAAGTAACGTTTAAACTCACGGCTAAATTGCGATGCGCTTTCATAGCCGACGCGCATCGCCGCCGCGCTGGCCTTCATGCCGTCGTGGATGATCATCATCCGCGCCTTATGCAGACGGTAATTCTTCAAATACTGTAACGGCGAGGTGCTGGTGACAGACTTAAAATTATGGTGGAACGCCGATACGCTCATGTTGGCTTCTGCCGCCAGTTGCTCGACGCTCAGGTTTTCGGTGTATTTATTCTCAATCCGTTTCAGCACGCGACTAATCAGGCTGAAGTGAGTCTGGCGGCTGACCAGTGCCAGTAACGCGCCGCCGCAAGGTCCGGTCAGCACGTAGTACAGAATTTCGCGGATGATCTGTTTGCCGAGAATACGCGCATCCAGCGGTCGCTCCATCACGTCGAGTAACCGCTCCGCCGCGCATAAAATCTCTTCTGATAACGTGGCAGAGTTAATCCCGCTGGCTGCCATCGACGGCTGGAAATGCTCATCTTCGCCAATGTCCATCAACAGTTCCTGTAACTGCAAAATATCGACATTGAGACGCAACCCTGCCAGCGGCACCTCTGACGTGGCATAGGTTTCGCACTCAAACGGCAACGGCACCGTCAGCAGCAGGTATTCATTGGCATCATAACGAAACACGCGTTCATTGATATAACCGATTTTATGCCCGGAAAAGAGAATTATGATGCCCGGCTCGTACATCACCGGTGTGCGTGCGAAAGGCGTCTCGCCATACAACAAACGCACATCGGGCAACAGCTCTGACAAACCATTTTCTTTATTTTTCAGTTTATTAACTTTATCCGCCAGCAAGCGGCAAATCTCTTCACGTTTCATATCGCGTAATTTCTTAGGAATAATGCGGCAATTTGATTGTGCGCAATTTTGTAGCATTTCTCCAGCACTCTGGAGAAATAGGCAAGACATTGGCAGAAATGAGCATTGAGAGGTACGGCGCTGGCGACCACAATGAAAAACATCAGGCAGACCGATCTCTGCCCTCATATTGACCCAGCAAAGGGAGCAAGTAATGAACAACTTTAATCTGCACACCCCAACCCGCATTCTGTTTGGTAAAGGCGCAATCGCTGGTTTACGCGAACAAATTCCTCACGATGCTCGCGTATTGATTACCTACGGCGGCGGCAGCGTGAAAAAAACCGGCGTTCTCGATCAAGTTCTGGATGCCCTGAAAGGCATGGACGTACTGGAATTTGGCGGTATTGAACCAAACCCGGCTTATGAAACGCTGATGAACGCCGTGAAACTGGTTCGCGAACAGAAAGTGACGTTCCTGCTGGCGGTTGGCGGCGGTTCTGTACTGGACGGCACCAAATTTATCGCCGCAGCGGCTAACTATCCGGAAAATATCGATCCGTGGCACATTCTGCAAACGGGCGGTAAAGAGATTAAAAGCGCCATCCCGATGGGCTGTGTGCTGACGCTGCCAGCAACCGGTTCAGAATCCAACGCAGGCGCGGTGATCTCCCGTAAAACCACAGGCGACAAGCAGGCGTTCCATTCTGCCCATGTTCAGCCCGTATTTGCCGTGCTCGATCCGGTTTATACCTACACCCTGCCGCCGCGTCAGGTGGCTAACGGCGTAGTGGACGCCTTTGTACACACCGTGGAACAGTATGTTACCAAACCGGTTGATGCCAAAATTCAGGACCGTTTCGCAGAAGGCATTTTGCTGACGCTGATCGAAGATGGTCCGAAAGCCCTGAAAGAGCCAGAAAATTACGATGTGCGCGCCAACGTCATGTGGGCGGCGACTCAGGCGCTGAACGGTTTGATCGGCGCTGGCGTACCGCAGGACTGGGCAACGCATATGCTGGGCCACGAACTGACTGCGATGCACGGTCTGGATCACGCGCAAACACTGGCTATCGTCCTGCCTGCACTGTGGAATGAAAAACGCGATACCAAGCGCGCTAAGCTGCTGCAATATGCTGAACGCGTCTGGAACATCACCGAAGGTTCAGACGATGAGCGTATTGACGCCGCGATTGCCGCAACCCGCAATTTCTTTGAGCAATTAGGCGTGCCGACCCACCTCTCCGACTACGGTCTGGACGGCAGCTCCATCCCGGCTTTGCTGAAAAAACTGGAAGAGCACGGCATGACCCAACTGGGCGAAAATCATGACATTACGCTGGATGTCAGCCGCCGTATATACGAAGCCGCCCGCTAAGCTTTTTACGCCTCAAACTTTCGTTTTCGGGCATTTCGTCCAGACTTAAGTTCACAACACCTCACCGGAGCCTGCTCCGGTGAGTTCATATAAAGGAGGAACGTATGGCTAATCCAACCGTTATTAAGCTACAGGATGGCAATGTCATGCCCCAGCTGGGACTGGGCGTCTGGCAAGCAAGTAATGAGGAAGTAATCACCGCCATTCAAAAAGCGTTAGAAGTGGGTTATCGCTCGATTGATACCGCCGCGGCCTACAAGAACGAAGAAGGTGTCGGCAAAGCCCTGAAAAATGCCTCAGTCAACAGAGAAGAACTGTTCATCACCACTAAGCTGTGGAACGACGACCACAAGCGCCCCCGCGAAGCCCTGCTCGACAGCCTGAAAAAACTCCAGCTTGATTATATCGACCTCTATTTAATGCACTGGCCCGTTCCCGCTATCGACCATTATGTCGAAGCATGGAAGGGCATGATCGAATTGCAAAAAGAGGGATTAATCAAAAGCATTGGCGTGTGCAACTTCCAGATCCATCACCTGCAACGCCTGATTGATGAAACTGGCGTGACGCCTGTGATAAACCAGATCGAACTTCACCCGCTGATGCAACAACGCCAGCTACATGCCTGGAACGCGACACACAAAATCCAGACCGAATCCTGGAGTCCATTAGCGCAAGGTGGGAAAGGTGTTTTCGATCAGAAAGTCATTCGCGATCTGGCAGATAAATACGGCAAAACCCCTGCGCAGATTGTTATCCGCTGGCATCTGGATAGCGGCCTGGTGGTGATCCCAAAATCGGTCACACCTTCACGCATTGTCGAAAACTTTGATGTCTGGGATTTCCGTCTCGACAAAGACGAACTTGGCGAAATTGCAAAACTCGATCAGGGCAAGCGTCTCGGTCCCGATCCTGACCAGTTCGGCGGCTAACGTGCAAATTCTCCCGGTGGCGGTAATGTTCCGCTACCGGACTTTTCAGAAATCATTTATTCCCCTCGCGTCCCGCCCGTTGCTACTCTTCCTTGTTCAGGAATGCCAAATATAAGGACATCATCATGCAGAGCCGGAAGCTCTTAAAAGAACAACTCATCTATATCCGGGATAAACGCAACGGAGAGGTGAAAAACAGATGAAAATAATACTTCTGTTTTTAGCAGCCCTGGCAAGTTTTACCGTACACGCACAGCCCCCCTCACAGACCGTAGAACAAACAGTCCGGCATATTTATCAGAACTATAAATCAGATGCCACTGCCCCTTATTTTGGTGAAACCGGAGAGCGAGCGATAACTTCTGCGCGTATTCAACAGGCGCTTATCCTGAACGACAATCTTACGCTGCCGGGCAATATTGGCTGGCTGGATTATGATCCGGTTTGTGATTGTCAGGATTTTGGCGATCTGGTGTTAGAAAGCGTAGCGATAACCCAAACTGACGCCGATCATGCCGATGCCGTTGTGCGCTTTCGTATCTTTCAAGACGATAAAGAAAAGACCTCGCAGACACTGAAAATGGTGGCGGAAAATGGTCGTTGGGTCATTGACGATATTGTCAGCAATCATGGCAGCGTCTTACAAGCGGTTAATAGCGAGAATGAAAAAACGCTGGCCACTATAGCTTCGTTGCAAAAAGAACAGCCGGAAGCCTTTGTTGCCGAACTCTTTGAACATATTGCTGATTATAGCTGGCCTTGGACGTGGGTGGTTTCCGACTCTTACCGCCAGGCGGTCAATGCCTTCTATAAAACCACCTTCAAGACGGCCAACAATCCCGATGAAGATATGCAAATAGAACGGCAATTTATTTACGACAATCCGATCTGTTTTGGCGAAGAGTCGTTATTTTCCCGCGTTGATGAAATTCGAGTCCTGGAGAAAACCACCGATTCCGCCCGCATTCATGTTCGCTTTACGCTGACCAATGGCAACAACGAAGAGCAAGAACTGATTTTACAGCGGCGCGAAGGTAAGTGGGAAATCGCTGATTTTATCCGCCCGAACAGCGGCAGCCTACTTAAGCAGATTGAGGCAAAAACCGCCGCCAGATTAAAACAATGAGCTGAATTAAATAACAATTAGCCGGAACAATAAATAAAAGGGAACACTATATGAAAACGATTTTCACCGTGGGAGCTGTTGTTCTGGCAACCTGCTTGCTCAGTGGCTGCGTCAATGAGCAAAAGGTCAATCAACTGGCGAGCAATGTGCAAACATTAAATGCCAAAATCGCCCGGCTTGAGCAGGATATGAAAGCATTACGCCCACAAATCTATGCTGCCAAATCCGAAGCTAACAGAGCCAATACGCGTCTTGATGCACAGGACTATTTCGACTGCCTGCGCTGCTTGCGTATGTACGCAGAATGATAAAAAAATCCCCGGCAGCATTCTGTTACCGGGGATATTTTTTAACGTCCAACCGCCGCTTTAGGGCGTTTCTTCGCACCAGCATTCTGCAGGCGAGATTGCGTAGACGACGCTTTTTTTGCCGTAGCAGGCGTCTGACGCTGGGTCGCCATCGGCGTATGTTTAGTCAACGCCGGACGGGTATTGCGGTTCTGGCGACGAGCCTCACGCATCTCTTCAATAGTTGGCGCAGGCACTAAGCAATCGCGACGGCTGCCAATCAGATGCTTTTTGCCCATCGCTTCCAGCGCCTGGCGGATTAACGGCCAGTTTGCCGGATCGTGGTAACGCAACAACGCTTTATGCAAACGACGCTGTTTGTCGCCCTTCGGCACGAAGACGTCTTCACTCTTATAACCAATCTTCGCCAGCGGGTTTTTGCCGGTGTAATACATGGTGGTCGAGTTAGCCAGCGGCGACGGATAGAAGTTCTGCACCTGGTCGAGGCGGAAGCGATGCTTTTTCAGCCATAGCGCCAGATTCACCATATCTTCATCACGCGTACCCGGGTGCGCGGAGATGAAATACGGGATCAGATACTGTTCTTTACCTGCCTGTTTCGAGTAAGTATCGAACAGCTCTTTAAAGCGGTCATAGCTGCCCATGCCCGGCTTCATCATCTTCGATAACGGCCCTTCTTCGGTATGTTCCGGGGCAATCTTCAGATAACCGCCAACGTGATGGGTCGCCAGCTCTTTGATATAGCGCGGATCTTCTACGGCGATGTCATAACGCACACCAGAGGCAATCAGGATCTTTTTAATGCCTTTCAGATCACGCGCACGGCGATAGAGATTGATGGTCGGTTCATGATTAGTGTCCATGTGCGAACAAATATCCGGATAAACGCACGACAAACGACGGCAGGTTTGCTCAGCGCGTGGCGATTTGCAGCGCAACATATACATGTTGGCAGTAGGCCCACCGAGATCGGAAATCACGCCCGTAAAACCTGGAACAGTGTCGCGGATCGCTTCGATCTCATTAATAATCGAATCTTCGGAACGGCTCTGAATAATGCGCCCTTCGTGCTCGGTAATAGAACAGAAAGAGCAGCCGCCAAAGCAGCCACGCATAATGTTGACCGAGAAACGAATCATTTCGTAAGCCGGAATTCGGGCATTACCGTAAGCCGGATGCGGCACGCGCTTATACGGCAGCGCAAAGACGCTATCCATCTCTTCGGTAGAAAGCGGAATAGCAGGCGGGTTGATCCATACATAGCGGTCGCCATGTTTTTGCATCAATGCGCGGGCGCAGCCTGGGTTAGTTTCGTGGTGCAGAATGCGCGAAGCATGGGCGTACAGCACTTTATCGCCCTTCACTTTCTCGAAAGAAGGCAGCAACACGTAGGTTTTTTCCCACGGTTTCGGGCGTGGTGGCTGCACGGTTACAGCTTTGGCTTCCTGCTTTTTCGGAGCTACCGGTTTGTTATCCGCGCACGGCAAATCTTCGCCATACGGATGCGGGATTGGGTCGATTTTCCCTGGGGTATCAAGACGGGTGGAATCCACACCGCTCCAGCCTGGCAACGCCTCTTTTACGATAATCGCGGTATTACGCACATCGCGGATTTCACTAATCGGCTCGCCCATCGCCAGACGGTGCGCCACTTCCACCAGCGGACGCTCACCGTTACCAAACATCAGCATGTCGGCTTTCGAATCCACCAACACGGAACGGCGCACGGTATCCGACCAGTAATCATAGTGCGCGGTACGGCGCAGGCTGGCCTCAATACCGCCGAGGATCACCGGCACATCTTTCCACGCCTCTTTACAACGTTGGGTATAAACCAGTGTGGCGCGATCCGGACGCTTACCCGCGACATTATCTGGCGTGTAGGCATCGTCATGACGTAAACGGCGATCGGCGGTATAGCGGTTGATCATCGAGTCCATGTTGCCAGCAGTAACGCCGAAAAACAGATTCGGTTTACCCAGACGCATGAAATCGTCCTTACTGCTCCAGTCTGGCTGAGCGATGATCCCAACGCGAAAGCCCTGCGCTTCCAGCATTCGACCACAAATCGCCATCCCGAAGCTTGGGTGATCAACATACGCATCACCTGTTACCAAAATGATGTCGCAGCTATCCCAGCCAAGTTGATCCATCTCTTCACGTGACATCGGCAAAAACGGTGCCGGTCCAAAACAGGCGGCCCAGTACTGCGGCCAGGAGAACAGGTCGCGATCCGGTTGGATCAGGGAGATAGAGCTCATTTTGCTTCCAGAAATGGTAAAAAAATAATCAAAGGCCGGGGATTATACGCTGTATCACGCGCGGAAATGAAGTGATGTTGATGAACGGTGGCGAAATACCTTGGTGAGGTTTTTCACTGCCCGACTTGGGCAAGCACATTTAAGGCTGGCGGTATCGTGGCAACTGCCGCTACTATTTATGCCGATCAGCAACGTTCAAATCATATTGCACGACGATCGGCTATCCGAGGACACCCACAGTAAGGCAAGGTATGGAACAGGTTATTACAAAGCGCCGCTATTACGATATTGGTCTACAGATTGAAGAGCTGCTGTATTCAGGCGTATTCAAAGCCGGAGAACGCTTACCTTCAGAACGTGAACTGAGCGAGCGGTTTAATACCAGCCGAACTACCATTCGTGAAGCCATTATTATGCTGGAACTGAAAGGCGTATTGAATGTGAAGCAAGGGTCAGGGATTTTCTTTGTCGACTCCACCGATAAGCTCAACCAGAAATCATTAATGCCCTATTCAGAAATTGGCCCGTTTGAACTGTTGCAGGCGCGTCAGGTGATTGAGAGCAATATTACTGGTTTTGCAGCCAGCCAGATCAGCTTTAACGAGTTACAAGAGTTAAAGAAAATCATTAGATTGCAGGAAAACGCTATCGCTGCGGAAAGTGATAAATTTGAAGACTTGGATCACCGATTTCATAGCATTATTGCCGAAGCGACGCAAAATCGGGTACTCATCAAACAAGCTGCTGAATTATGGCGGGCAGTTCGTACAGAAAACCCCCGCTGGAAGAAACTTAACTACAAGTACCTGCATGAAAAGCATTTGCGTCTGCAATGGCTGGAAGATCACCGGGCTATTTTCCTGGCTCTGCAACAGAAAGATTCAGAGCTCGCTAGGGAAGCGTCCTGGAGACATCTGGAAAACAGCAAAAATGAACTGATCAAAATCTTCAAACAAGACGCTTCCATCAGCGATTTTGATGACTTTTTCTTCGCTCGTTAACCTTCATTAGTCCAGAGCTGGCGGGAAAAATAACGCCGGCTCTGCCTTCCGCCCTCCACTGGTACACGCTCTCTTTTTAATTGGTCTAATAAATCGACTATCATCAGATATCTTAGATTAGCGGCAATTATCCTAAAAACTGACCTCTAAAAAACTTTCCTTTCATTTTATTCATATAACTCATTGATATAGATATAAATAACGCCTTGTTGTTCTGTTTCGTACTTTTACCTTTCTCTGCAAGCGTGATGCATCTCTCTGTTTTTGGTCTAGTGAATTATGTAAATTGGTATACACACAAGCCACCGGGAGTAAGAGCATAATGTCAGGGAACGAAAGTATCGCTGCCGCCCACTATGATCAGGTAACCACCTGGCCTCGGGACGGGTTACAGGCAGATATTGTCCATATTGGTTTTGGCGCTTTTCATCGCGGACACCAGGCTGTCTACACGGATCTCACTAATCAACTTTCGGACACCCGCTGGGGGATCTTTGAGATCAACCTTTTTGGTGATGCTCAACTGATTGAAAACTTAAATGCGCAAAATGGGCTGTTTTCGGTTGTGGAAACATCTGCATCGCAATCTACCTCACGCCTTGTGCGTTCGGTGACTGGCGGTATTCACACCCCCGTGGATGGCATTACCGCAGCAATTCAGAAATTGACAGAACCTCAGGTAAAAGTCGTTTCATTAACCATCACCGAGAAAGGCTATTGCCTCGATTCGCAAACGCGATCACTTGATCTCACCAATGAATTAATCAAACACGATCTACAAAACCCGGATGCACCTCAGTCGGCTATTGGCTTGATCGTCTGTGCTTTGCAACAACGTAAAGAGGCCAGACTCGCCGCTTTTAGCGTGCTCTCCTGCGACAACTTGCCAGACAATGGGCATCTGACGCGAAATGCCGTTCTCGGTTTTGCCCGACAACTGGACCAGCCCCTGGCTCAGTGGATCGAAGAAAATGTCTCATTTCCAGGCACGATGGTAGATCGTATTGTTCCGGCAATGACCGAATCGCAATTCGCCTTACTGGAAACTAAAACCGGTTATGCCGATCCCTGCGGGATCGTCTGCGAATCATTTCGTCAGTGGGTGATCGAAGATAATTTTGTGCGCGGACGACCGGAATGGGATAAAGCCGGCGCGATGTTTGTCAGCAATGTTCAGCCTTATGAAGAGATGAAGTTACGCATGTTAAATGGTAGCCATTCATTTCTGGCTTATAACGGCTCTTTGGCAGGCTATGAGTTTATCTGGCAATGCATGGAAGACGCTAATTTTCGTTCCATTACCCACCAACTGATGATTAATGAACAAGCCCGAACACTTAATCCAGACTTAAATATCAACATCCAGGAATACGCCGACCTGTTAATTGAACGCTTTAGCAACCGTAACGTTGCACACCGTACCGGGCAAATAGCCATGGACGGTTCACAAAAGCTTCCCCAGCGTGCACTGACGCCCTGGCTGAAATTACATCAGCAAAAGCAAAACAATGCTGTTCTGTCACTGCTCGTTGCTGGTTGGTTGCATTATGTCATTGATGTTGTTGAGAAAAGCCAGTCTGTCGCTGATCCAATGAATGACCAATTTCAGGCGCTAATAAAGGAACAACAAGACGCATGGCAACAGGCGCTCGCATTACTGCACCTTAGCGCCATATTTGGTGATTTAAGCAACCATCAGCCATTTATAAATGAAATAAAAATCGCCTTTGCGAATATAAAAAACAAAGGCATCAAGGCCACCATCAGCCAATTATTATCGGATGAGCAGAAATGAAAACATTAATTTGTCAGCAGCCTGGCGTTATGGAATATGTGGAAAAGGATATTCCCACACCAGCAGATAATGAAGTGCTGTTAAAAATCAAAGCTGTGGGTATTTGTGGTACTGATATTCACGCTTTTGCCGGCAGACAGCCTTTTTTTAGCTACCCACGTGTATTAGGTCATGAAATATGCGCCGAAGCGGTTTCGCGAGGCAGCCAGTGCCAAACAGCACAATCAGGCCAGCGCTATTCCGTCATCCCATGCATTCCGTGTGGCGAGTGCGCAGCCTGTCGGGAAAAGAAAACGAACTGCTGCGAACGTGTTTCGCTGTATGGCGTGCATCAGGATGGGGGTTTTAGTGAGTACCTTGCGGTACGTGAAGACAACCTTGTGCCTCTCCCTGACGAGGTCAGCGACAGTGCCGGAGCATTGGTTGAATGTTTCGCCATTGGTGCACATGCCGTTCGTCGGGCAGAGATCAAGGCTGAACAAAACGTACTGGTGATTGGCGCTGGGCCAATCGGTCTGGCTACCGCAGCCATCGCCAGGGCTAAAGGGGCGCATGTTGTTGTTGCTGATATTGACTGTCAACGTCGCCAGCACGTTGTGGATCATCTGGCAATTAATGTCTTCGACCCAACACAGGAAGGTTTTATTGCCGCGCTTAGTGAAGTATTTGGCGGCGAACTGGCTTGCGTAGTCCTGGATGCGACGGGAAATAAAGCTTCAATGAGTCATGATGTAAATCTTATTCGTCATGGCGGCAAAATTGTTTTCATCGGTTTGTACATTGGTGAACTTGTTATTGACGATCCGACCTTCCATAAAAAAGAGACAACGTTACTCAGCAGCCGCAATGCCACACGGGAAGATTTTGCGTTGGTGATTGAACTGATGCGCAGCAATAAAATTCACGAAAATTTAATGAAAAACCAGGCGTTCAATTTCTTTAGTGTTGGCGAAGATTACCAGCGTAACGTTGTAGAAAATAAAAATATGGTCAAGGGTGTGATCACTTTTTAAGGGAACATATATGACAACTGTTTATGTCAGTGAAGAAAATTTAAAATCACTGGTGCACCACAAATTACATACCGCCGGGCTGGATACCGACACCACACAACAGGTGACAGATGTTTTAGTACATGCCGATATTACAGGTGTGCATTCACATGGTGTTATGCGTGTCGAACATTATTGCACCCGCCTTGCTGCCGGAGGGTTAAATAAAGCCCCGCAGTTTAGCATTGAGCAAATTTCACCGTCAGTGGCCATTCTCGACTCTGACGACGGAATGGGGCATTCCGCATTAATTAGCGCCACTGAGCACGCCATTAAACTGGCCCAGCAAGAGGGCCTCGGTTTTGTTAGCGTTAAAAACACGTCTCACTGTGGTGCGTTATCTTATTTTGCAGAGATGATCACCAACAAAGGGTTGGTTGCTATCGTAATGACGCAAACCGATACCTGTGTGGCTCCCCATGGCGGCGCCGAGCGCTTTTTGGGAACTAACCCCATCGCCTTTGGTTTCCCGGTGGAAAACAGCCATCCGATGATTGTTGATATGGCGACCAGTGCCACGGCTTTCGGCAAAATACTTCATGCAAAGGAAACCGGAAAACATATTGGTGAAGGGCTGGCGATAGATAAAAACGGTTATGGCACCACTGATCCGTATAAGATTGAAAACCTGCTACCTTTCGGCCAACACAAAGGTTCAGGCATTGCACTGGCTATTGATGCACTGACTGGCGTGCTGATGAATGCGAATTTTGGCAACCATATTGTTCGCATGTATGGTGATTATGACAAGATGCGTAAGCTGGCAAGTTTGGTTATTGCCATCGATCCGAAAAAGCTCGGCAATCCTGTTTTTGCAAAAACCATGGCGCAAATGGTCACGGAGTTGCATGCCGTTAAACCGGCTCCCGGTGTCGAAAAAGTGTTAGCGCCGAACGATCCGCAAATGCACTACAAAGAAAAATGCCAACAGGAAGGTATTCCGGTTCCGGCAGGAATATTCCATTATCTGGCAGAGAATTAATCACTACTTTTTAGTATAACGATAGAAAAGCGCTGTATTTATCGTTTCTGTTATATTAACCAGGAGCAGGATATGAAAGCACTTCGTCCTCTGACGGCATCGCTTATGCTGTTAACCAGTTGTTTATTAATATCTAATACCACACTGGCAAAAACAACATTAAAACTGAGTCATAATCAGGATAAAAGCCATGCTGTCCATAAAGCATTAAGCTATTTAGCGGATAAAACCAAAGAGTATTCTAATGGTGAATTAGTTATTCGCATTTACCCAAATGCGACATTAGGTAATGAGCGTGAATCACTGGAATTAATGAACTCCGGTGCATTACAGATGGTTAAGGTTAATGCCGCATCACTAGAATCATTTGCCCCGGATTACAGCCTTTTCAGTCTGCCGTTCTTATTCCGCGACCGTGATCACTATTATCGTGTTCTGCAAAGTGATTTAGGTAAAAAAAATACTTAATTCATCAGAAAGCAAAGGTTTTGTTGGTATTACGTACTATGACGGCGGTGCGAGAAGTTTTTATTCCAATAAACCGATTACAAAACCTGAAGATTTAGCGGGAATGAAAATCAGGGTTCAACAAAGCCCCAGCGCCATTGCAATGATGAAAGCACTCGGTGGTGTCGCTACCCCGATGGCGCAAGGCGAACTCTACACCGCACTTCAGCAAGGTGTGGTTGATGGCGGAGAGAACAATACCGTTGTCTATTCCGATATGCGTCACGCCGAAGTCGCAAAAGTCTATTCACGTGATGAACACACCATGGTACCTGATGTGTTAATTATCAGCACCGACGTATTGAATAAACTTGGTGATAAAGAGCGCACGGCATTATTAAAAGCAGCCGATGAGTCAATGATGCAGATGAAGGACGTCATCTGGCCTGCGGCTGAAAAAGAAGCCTACGACAAAATGAAAGGGATGAACGCAACAGTTGTTGATGTTGATAAATCCGCTTTCAAAGAACGCGTCAAACCGTTATACGATGAATTCAAGGCGAAAGATGCACAATCAGCCAAAAACCTTGAGCTAGTAGAAAGTATGTAACCCTAATGGGCAGGTAATTCCTGCCTTTTCATGGAAGACTTATGCGAACACTCACTCATATTCTTAATAAGATCCTTGCCGGATGTTGCTGCATTATTCTCGCCATTATGGTGTTCTGCGTAACCTGGCAAGTTATTGCACGTTTTATTTTTAACGCTCCCAGCACTGTGCTTGATGAGTTCACCCAGATTTTATTTATGTGGATGATTTTACTTGGCGGTGTATATACTGCGGGGTTAAAAAAACATCTGGCCATTGATTTGTTGGCTCAAAAACTTCCGGCTGCATCTGTTCTGACGCTTGACAGTTTTATCCAAATTATTATTACGGTCTTTGCGGTTATTTTCATGATCTATGGCGGGAATATTGTTGTTGAAAAAGCACAACATGTTGGACAAATCTCTCCAGTATTAAAATGGCCAATGGATAAAGTATATTGGGTTATGCCTGTCAGTGGGCTTATTCTGGTCTGGTATTCAGTAATGAATATTATTGACAACTATCGTAAACGGAATTTTCATTAACGAGGGAAATATGGACTTTGAATATATCTACCCCGTCTTAATTTTATTTGGCAGTTTTGCCGTCATGCTGGCAATAGGTGTGCCAATTACTTTTGCGATTGGTCTTTCTTCGCTGTTATCTATTATTACTGCCTTACCACCCGATGCCGCCATTTCTGTGATTTCGCAAAAGATGACTGTGGGGCTGGATGGCTTTACGCTATTAGCCATTCCCTTCTTCGTGTTAGCCGGAAACATTATGAATACCGGTGGTATAGCCAGACGACTGGTTAACCTGGCGCAAGCATTAGTTGGGCGTCTTCCTGGCTCACTGGCTCATTGTAATATCCTCGCGAATACACTGTTTGGTGCGATTTCAGGTTCAGCCGTTGCGTCAGCCGCCGCGGTAGGTGGGATTATGTCACCACTGCAAGAAAAAGAGGGATATGATCCGGCGTTTTCAGCAGCGGTTAATATTGCCTCTGCCCCCATTGGCCTGATGATCCCACCGAGCAATGTGTTGATTGTTTATTCCCTCGCCAGTGGCGGGACTTCTGTCGCTGCGTTGTTCTTAGCTGGATATCTGCCGGGCATCCTCACCGCTGTTGCCTTAATGTTTGTAGCTGCACTTTATGCCCGACGTCACCATTATCCGGTGGCCGAGCGCATTAATTACCGTCAGTTTTTACAGGTATTCCGCGAATCAATTCCTAGCCTGATGCTTATTTTTATCATTATTGGCGGTATTATCGCGGGGGTATTTACGCCTACAGAAGCATCGGCAATTGCGGTAATTTATAGTTTAGCCCTGGCGATGATTTACCGGGAAATCACTCTTAAGAAGCTCAATGATATTCTGTTAGATTCGGTAGTAACCAGTTCAATTGTTCTGTTACTGGTAGGCTGCTCGATGGGGATGTCATGGGCCATGACGAATGCTGATGTTCCTGAGTTGATCAACGAACTGATTACCCGCGTTTCGGATAACAAATGGGTCATTCTGTTTATTATCAATATCATTCTGTTGATCGTTGGTACCTTTATGGATATCACGCCGGCGATCCTGATATTTACACCTATTTTCCTGCCGATCGCCCAGCATCTGGGGATTGATCCGATTCACTTCGGCATAATTATGGTTTTCAACTTAACCATTGGCCTTTGCACACCACCTGTCGGCACCATTCTGTTTGTGGGATGCAGCATTGGTAAGGTCAGTATCGACAGGGCAATAAAACCATTACTGCCGATGTTTCTGGCATTGTTTGTAGTAATGGCAATTATTTGTTATTTCCCGCAGCTTAGTCTGATGCTGCCAGGATTATTTTCGACCTGATACACAATGAAGACTGCATACTGAGTAATTTTCAATGCCCCACCACTCTGTGGGGCATTGAATTGGTCCATTACGGTACCGGATTGACCAACAGTTGCCCAATCGAGCCACGGTCCGCCATTTCCAGCGTCTGACTGTTGAAGTAGAACGGGAAGTGCGCCCAGGAAGGCTGACCGAAATAAACAAGCAGCTCCACTTGTCCGTCAACCCAAACGGTATCTTTCCAGCCTCTGTCTTCCGGGAACGGCATCGCGCCATTCACGTTACGGATCTGGAACATCACGCCTTCAATATGGAACGCTTGCGGCTCGTCCGCGCGCACCGTCCAGCGTTCCCACGTTCCTTGCTGCGCAGTAACATCAATACGGTTGACGTCCCACAACTGCCCATTAATCCCCGGGTCATCACCCAGACTGATATCACGACTTCGAATCGGCGAACCGGCCATGATTTCAGTTGGCAGCAAGCGCATCGGAAGACTGTCTGTGACCAGCGGCAGAAGGCCGGTTGGGCGCAGCGTTAGCACCAGCGTAGAAACCAGAATGCTGGATGGCTCAAAGAAGCCACGAATACGATCAACAATGCTCGCCGCTTCGCCACAGGTGATCGACACTTCATCACCGTTGCTCATATCCACCAGAATCTCACGACGCTCGCCCGGTGCCAGCGAAAGTTGCTTCACCGATACAGGAGCGGGCAGGAATCCCTGATCGCCAGAAATCACATGTAACGGGCGACCATCGCTCATCTGTAGTTGATAGCGACGAGAGTTCGACGCGTTCAACAGACGCAAGCGCACCCAGCCACGCGAGACTTCAACGTACGGGCTTTGTACACCGTTAACCAGCAGCGTATCACCAACAAAGCCGCCGCTTCCCGGTTCGTTGTATTCTGGCGTACCAAAGTTATCCAGCCGTTTATCCTGAATAATGACAGGAAAATCATCCACACCATAATGGTTGGGGATAGGCAGCGATTTACTGACTTCATCTTCCACCAGCCACATTCCGGCAAGGCCGTTATAGACCTGCTGAGCCGTGCGGTTGGGAGTATTGGCGTGATACCACAGAGTAGCTGCGTTCTGGCGAATGGGCAGTACGGGTGCCCAGTCAGCGTTTGGCGACATCATCCGTGCCGGACCGCCCATCAGCGGACCTGGTACCTGTAGCCCGGCCACCGTCATTGAGACATTTTCTGTCAGGCGGTTGCTGTAAATAAGCTTAACATCGTCGCCCTTCCAGACGCGGATAGTCGGCCCCAGGTAACGACCATTGATTCCCCAAACCGACGCGCGTGTCCCTGGCGTAAATGACCAGTGCGCACGTTGTACAGTCATAAACAGCGGTTGCCCACGGCGAGATTCAAGCAGCGGCGGAACGGGTAGCGGTTGCTGTTGCCCGGCTGCGCTGGCCTTCAGGGGAACAGCGCCTGCACAAAGTGCAATCCCCGATGCCTGAATGAACTGACGCCGACTGAGTGACATATTTGCTCCATGTAAAACTGGCTAAAGTAATACCGTGCAGGAAAGTGTTCCCCGCAAAAATACAGATTGCCGACTTAAACTTTTCCGGCAGCTTCGCGTTCTGCGACTTCTTTATCGAGCTCGGCGATTTTTTGTTCCATTATCGAACGACAATGGGCAGCCAACTCGCGAACCTGATCTTTGCCATACTGACTGACGTCAATGGGCGGCAGCATTTCGACAATCACCAGACCGTTGTGTAGCCGATTAAGATTAATCTTATTCGAAGTTGTAGAGACGCACACGGGTATAATCGGGACGCCCGCCGCAATTGCCGCGTGAAATGCCCCGGTCTTGAACGGCAGCAGGCCGCGACCACGGCTGCGGGTTCCTTCCGGGAACATCCAGATGGAAATACGGCGTTTTTTGAAGTGATTCACTACTTCCGCAATAGTGCCGTGAGCTTTAGTGCGATTGTTTCTGTCGATCAATAAGTTGCCGGTTAACCAATACAACTGCCCGAAGAAGGGGATCCACAGCAAACTCTTTTTACCTACCGTCACTGTCGGCGGCTGCACAATGTTCGATGCCGTCACCATGTCATAGTTGTTCTGGTGGTTAGCGATATAGATAGCATTGCCGTAGCTTTCAGCGTCTGCAGGTTTGCGGCACTCCACTTTCAGGCCGAAAAGCGGCGCAAGACGACCAAACATATGCCCAAAGGTGGCCACATGTTTCGGATTACGCGGGCTGAAAAGGCAGTAAATGGAGCCGAATACACAGACTAAGATGCTGTAAATCACGGTAATAATAAGACGAAAGATATATAGCATAACACCCTCTGAAGGTCTGAGAGACTGGCATTGTACGTCACCTGAAAATCAGGTTAGGGCATTGTTAAAAGCCGCTCTCTGGAAAAGCGTATTGTTAATCGCAACGCATGAATAAACAACGGTTTCAAGGGAATTTTTATCGTTTCCGGGGATTGAATACGCTGCCGGATGACGACTTAACGTTTCATCCGGCGTTCCTTGCAAGCGGGAGGAAACAGCGCCCTCCCCGGCATATTACTCTTCGCTATCACCGCTGCTGGCACGGCGAGGAGAGTCGATCTCAACACGATCGATACGCTGCAAACCGCGCATCAACGTACCGCGGCGTCCACGTTCGCCAGTGACTTTCTGTAGCTCTTCCGGACGCAGTTTAATTTTGCGTTTCCCAACATGAATGGTCAGCGTGCTTTGCGGCGGCAGAACGTACAGTTGCGCCAGGCCATCCTCGCCACGCGCGGCTTCTGCCGATGGAATGTTGATAATCTTGTTGCCTTTGCCCTTCGACAGCTGCGGCAGATCGCTTACCGGGAACATCAACATACGGCCTGCCTGAGTGATTGCCAGCAGCATATCGGAAGCATCTTCAATCACCACCGGCGGCATAACATGGGCATTTTCCGGTAAGGTGATCAAAGCCTTACCTGCACGGTTACGCGCCACCAGATCGTTAAAGGTGCAGACGAAACCGTAACCCGCATCGGAAGCCATCAGCAGTTTCTGATCGTCGCTTTCCATCAGCATATGGTCAACGGTCGCTCCAGGCGGCAACGTTAATTTGCCGGTGAGCGGCTCGCCCTGACCACGCGCCGACGGCAGCGTAATCGGGTCGATGGCATAGCTACGACCGGTGGAATCAACAAACACTACCGGTTGGTTGCTCTTACCTTTCACCGCCGCTTTGAAGCTATCGCCCGCTTTATAATTCAGGCCCGGCGCGTCGATATCATGGCCTTTAGCGCTGCGTACCCAGCCCATCTGCGACAGCACAATGGTGACAGGTTCAGACGGCAGCATGTCGTGCTCGCTCATCGCTTTCGCTTCTTCGCGTTCCTGCAACGGCGAACGACGTTCGTCACCGTAGGCTTGCGCGTCTGCCTGCAGTTCTTTCTTCAGCAGGTTATTCATTTTACGCTCGGAAGCCAAAATGCCCTGCAACTGGTCGCGCTCTTTTTCCAGCTCACTCTGCTCACCGCGAATCTTCATCTCTTCCAGTTTGGCAAGATGACGCAGTTTCAGTTCGAGGATCGCTTCCGCCTGGGTTTCAGTAAGGCCAAACCGCGACATCAGCGCCGGTTTCGGTTCATCTTCATTACGAATGATCTCAATCACTTCGTCGATATTGAGAAACGCCACCAGCAAACCTTCGAGGATATGCAGGCGCTTGAGGACTTTCTCCAGACGATAATTCAGTCGGCGGCGCACGGTATCGCGGCGGAACACCAGCCATTCGGAGAGGATTTCCAGCAGGTTTTTCACCGCCGGACGACCATCCAGACCGATCATATTGAGGTTAATGCGATAGCTCTTTTCCAGATCGGTGGTAGCAAAGAGGTGGTTCATCACCTGATCCATATCCACACGGTTGGAACGCGGCACAATCACCAGACGGGTCGGGTTCTCGTGGTCAGATTCATCGCGCAGATCGTCAACCATCGGCAGCTTTTTGTTGCGCATTTGCGCAGCAATTTGCTCCAGTACGCGCGCACCTGAAACCTGATGCGGCAATGCGCTGATAACCACCGCGCCATCTTCTTTCTTCCAAACCGCGCGCATACGCACTGAACCACGTCCGTTCTCGTAGATTTTACGAATCTCGGCGCGCGAAGTGATAATTTCTGCTTCAGTCGGATAATCCGGCCCCTGCACGATATCCAGCAGCTGATCGAGCGTGGTTTTCGGCTGGTCGATTAATGCGATTGCCGCCTGAGCCACTTCACGCAGGTTATGCGGTGGAATATCGGTCGCCATGCCGACGGCAATACCGGTGGTGCCGTTAAGCAAAATGTTTGGCAGACGGGCAGGCAGCATTTTCGGCTCCTGCAAAGTGCCGTCGAAGTTTGGCACCCAGTCAGCCGTCCCCTGCCCCAGCTCGCTCAATAGCAGCTCGGAATATTTCGACAACCGGGATTCGGTGTAACGCATTGCCGCGAACGATTTCGGATCGTCCGGCGCGCCCCAGTTCCCCTGACCATCAACCAGCGGATAACGGTAAGAGAACGGCTGCGCCATCAGGACCATCGCTTCATAACAGGCACTATCGCCGTGCGGATGGTATTTACCCAGTACGTCACCGACGGTACGGGCCGATTTTTTAAATTTGGCGCTGGCATTCAGGCCCAGCTCAGACATCGCATACACAATGCGGCGCTGAACAGGTTTCAGACCATCACCAATAAACGGCAACGCACGGTCCATGATCACGTACATGGAGTAGTTTAAGTAGGCGTTTTCCGTAAATTCATGTAGCGCAAGGCGCTCTGCCATATCGCTCATTAATTCTGATTCCTCAACTTATTCGCCAGCCTTCAAAGGGGCAATATTGCCGGAGATACTACATTATCTGCCGCGTCGAGTCACAGGAGATCAGCGTGAATAGCGCCGCCGGACGTGCTCCGACGGCGATAAAGGCATCAATGTGCCTTGATATACAACTCTTTGCTGTAGACATAATCCTGGGGATTATGCAGCGGAAAACCGCCAACGTAGGGTTTAAGCAGTTTGATTAACGGCTGATAGTAGATGGGAATCAGCGGTGCCTGCTGGTTGATGATCACTTCTGCCTGCTGATACAACGCATTACGCTTTGTCGCATCAGTGATCTGCGTGGCCTGGTTTAGTAAGGCGTCATACTGCGCATTTTTCCAGTGACCGACGTTTTCTTCACTATCGCTTTTGAGCGTGTTCAGGAAGCTGGAAGCATCATTGTACGTCGCATCCCACGACTGCCGAGACAACATGAAATCACCGGCTCGTCGGGCATCAAGATAAGTTTTCCACTCCATTGTGCGCAGCGTCACCTGTGCACCCAGCCATTTTTTCCATTCGGAAGACAACGCTATCGCGGTCTTTTCATGCAGATCGTACTTGTTGTAGAACAGCTCAAAGCGTAGCGGATGAGAGGCGTCGTATCCCGCCTGTTTCAGCAAGGCTTTTGCCATCGCGACACGCTCACTCATTGGCTTTTGCAGTTCATCGAACGTCGTCGCGCTAAAGCCTTTTACCTCTGGCGGCGTCAGCGTGGTTGCGGGCGTTCTCAACCCCAGTACCTTTTGCGCAATAAGCTGTCGATCAACCGTAAGATATAGCGCCCGACGCACCCGCACATCGTTAAATGGCGGTTTCTCAAGGTTAAAGTTGTAATATTCGCTGTTCAGACGCGGGATAATTCGTAGCTCGCCAGGCAGTGATTTTTCAATGGCGGGAATTTGCTGCGCCGGAACCCAGGTGAGATCGACCTCTCCCGCGCGATAGCGGTTATAGCCGGTGACCGAATTATCCAGCGCCAGATACTCAACCTGTTGCAATACTGTATGTTGCGCATCGCGGTACTTTGGATTTTTGCGTGCAGTAATCTTTTCGTTAACTACCCACTGTTCAAGCACAAAGGCACCGTTGTAAACCATGTTCTCTGGCTTACTCCAGCTATCGCCATGTTTAGCGATGACATGATGAGGAACCGGGAACAGCGTCGGCCAGGCGAGCATCGTCGTGAACCAAGGAACTGGCTGCTCAAGCGTAACTTCAAGAATACGATCATCCATCGCTTTGACACCCAGCGATGTAACATCTGCTTTACCCGCAACAATAGCCGCGGCATTGTTAATGTGCGCCTGTGCCAGATAGCCAGCAAAAGGGCTTGCCGTTTTCGGGTCAACCGCACGTTGCCAGCCGAGGACAAAATCCTCTGCCGTCAGGGGCTGACCGTCTGACCACTGCAAACCGCTACGCAGATGGAAAATATAGCGCTTGCCGCCGTCCAGTATCTCCCAGCGTTCAGCCTGAGCGGGCTGCACCTGGCCTTCACCGTCCATCCATACCAGACCTTCAAACAGATCCAGCACAATCTGCGCGGCAGTATTCTCCTCTACCTTTTGCGGGTCGAGCGTGCCTGGGTCGCTATGATTGTTGTAACGAAAGACTTGTTGCGGGGCGAGCGGTGTGTTGGCGGGAACGTCAGCAGCGTAGAGAGGAGCCGCACTTACCAGGCTGACCAGCCATAATAAATTTCGCGTATACATGGTATTCCTTACCGGAGAAATTATAAGCCCGACAACAATACGCCTGTAGCATTGTTAGCTCAAACTGATAGCGAGTGATTTAGCTCACACTCCGGTAAAGATTCCCCATCACATCAACGGCACATAAACATCCGTTTCCAGTCGCTGCTCTATTATCCCTTCGGCCAGATTGGTGTAGTGAAACAGAATCGGTGCTTTACGCATTTTCTCGCCGCTTGCCGGAAGCCAGTGGCGAATGATGCCCCATATCGTGTGTGAAATATCGTCCAGCTCGCCAACATGGCGGGCAACAGCATAACGCCCACCGGTAAGTTCGCCATTACTCACGCCATAACGATTATCGGGAACAGGTTCGTTAACGCTGCCACAAATATCAAAGCGAAACGCATCTGGTGCTGTGGTGGCAGGATCGTCCCAGGCGACGCCAAAAGTCTGGCTTTGGTTAACAGGTGAAAGCCCCGTCTCTTTACGCCACATGATAAATTTCGCCACGCTGTAGTTGAGCAACTCAGGGCTACAGCGGTGCGGCAACATCGCCACAGGGATTGATGGGAAATCGATAATATTTACATCCAGTGTCAGGTTTGTCATTTTGCCTCCCTGCGAAATTATTCCCGGGAACGCGTCCCGGGAGCGGTAACAATTACGGATTTACTTTGCGGATCTGTTTGACGTCAATTTCAACAGAGTTCCAGTCTTTATCGACTTCCCCCTGAATCTCAACCGTATCTTTCGGCGTCACCGTCACGCCGTTCCAGCGTTTGTGGTCGATATCAACATTGATAGTACCGCTGGCATCTTTGAACACGTAGAGATCGTCAGAGATTCGTTCAACGATATTGCCGCGTAGGGTTACCCAGGTGTCGTCACGCAGGGATTTTGCGCTTTCTACAGTCGTTACGCTGCCATTCGGCCCCTGGAATCCTCCGGCCTGACTTTGCGTTGCCGATGGGCCAGAAAAACCGCCCTGCTCTGCTGCCATAACCGGTGCACTGCACAGGGCCATTACTGCGATTACTGCTGCGAATTTTTTCATGTTTATGACTCCCTTTAATGTCTGTTTCCGAGCATTTAACAAGATAGTCCTTAACAACTTCTTAAGGGAAAAAAATAAAATTTAATGCTGTACAGAGCGCGTTACATCACGGTTTACTGGCAGCAAATACGGTTATCGCAGGGATGAAAAAATGCGAATTTTACTGATAGAAGATGACATGCTGATTGGCGACGGCATCAAAACGGGCCTTAGTAAAATGGGTTTTAGCGTCGACTGGTTTACACAAGGTCGTCAGGGAAAAGAGGCGCTATATAGCGCACCTTATGATGCGGTGATCCTGGATTTAACCTTACCGGGCATGGATGGTCGCGATATTTTGCGCGAATGGCGAGAAAAAGGTCAGCGTGAGCCGGTATTGATCCTGACCGCGCGCGATGCGCTGGCGGAACGTGTAGAAGGGCTGCGTCTGGGAGCTGACGATTATCTGTGTAAACCTTTTGCATTGATAGAAGTCGCCGCCAGGCTGGAAGCTCTGATGCGCCGAACCAACGGCCAGGCCAGCAACGAGCTGCGCCACGGCAACGTCATGCTCGACCCCGGCAAACGTATCGCCACGCTGGCTGGCGAACCCTTAACGCTGAAACCAAAAGAATTTGCCCTGCTGGAATTACTGATGCATAACGCTGGTCGGGTACTGCCGCGCAAACTGATTGAAGAGAAACTGTATACCTGGGACGAAGAGGTCACCAGTAATGCCGTTGAAGTGCATGTGCATCATCTGCGACGCAAACTCGGCAGTGATTTTATTCGTACCGTTCATGGTATTGGCTACACATTAGGTGAGAAATGAAATTTACCCAACGTCTTAGTCTGCGAGTCAGGCTGACGCTAATCTTTTTAATTCTGGCCTCGGTGACCTGGCTGCTTTCCAGCTTTGTCGCCTGGAAACAAACAACGGATAACGTCGATGAGTTGTTCGACACCCAACTGATGCTGTTTGCCAAACGGTTAAGTACGCTCGATCTCAACGAAATCAACGCGGCGGATCGCATGGCACAGACGCCAAATAAATTAAAACACGGTCATGTTGATGACGATGCGCTGACCTTTGCCATCTTTACCCACGACGGCAGAATGGTCCTTAACGATGGCGATAACGGAGAAGATATTCCCTATAGCTATCAGCGGGAAGGTTTTGCTGACGGGCAACTGGTCGGTGAAGACGATCCCTGGCGTTTTGTCTGGATGACCTCACCTGATGGCAAATATCGCATCGTTGTGGGTCAGGAATGGGAATACCGTGAAGACATGGCGCTGGCGATTGTTGCCGGACAATTGATCCCGTGGCTGGTCGCACTGCCGATTATGTTAATCATCATGATGGTACTACTGGGTCGTGAACTCGCGCCGCTGAATAAACTGGCGCTGGCACTACGTATGCGTGACCCAGACTCGGAAAAACCACTAAACGCGACGGGCGTACCCAGCGAAGTGCGCCCACTGGTTGAGTCGCTAAATCAACTGTTCGCCCGCACACATGCGATGATGGTTCGTGAACGACGCTTTACCTCCGACGCAGCTCACGAACTTCGTAGCCCGTTAACGGCGCTGAAAGTGCAAACCGAAGTTGCTCAGCTCTCTGACGATGATCCGCAGGCGCGGAAAAAAGCGCTGCTCCAATTACATTCCGGGATCGATCGCGCTACTCGTCTGGTTGATCAACTGCTCACGCTATCGCGGCTGGACTCACTGGATAACCTTCAGGACGTCGCGGAGATCCCGCTTGAAGATCTCCTGCAATCGTCGGTGATGGATATTTACCACACGGCGCAGCAGGCGAAAATTGACGTGCGACTGACACTCAATGCCAACGGCATCAAACGCACCGGACAACCGCTATTGCTAAGTTTGTTGGTGCGAAATTTGCTGGATAACGCCGTGCGCTACAGTCCACAAGGTAGCGTGGTAGACGTCACGCTGAATGCCGATAATTTCATCGTGAGGGATAACGGCCCCGGTGTGACACCAGAGGCACTGGCGCGAATTGGCGAACGCTTCTATCGCCCACCCGGACAAACCGCTACCGGCAGTGGACTTGGGCTATCGATTGTCCAGCGAATCGCCAAGCTGCATGACATGAATGTTGAATTTGGGAATGCTGAACAAGGTGGATTTGAGGCGAAGGTAAGCTGGTAACTTCTCTGTCTATGAGAGCCGTTAAAACGACTCTCATAGACTTTACTAATAGCAAAATATAAACCGTCCCCAAAAAAGCCACCAACCACAACCCAGACAAATAACGAGCGAGAATACATATAGCCAAAACTCGAACATTTCCCGCATAAAGAGTTTTCTTAAGATAAGAATAATAAGTGGTGTCAGAAGAAAAAATGCTGCAATCATTGCTTGCAATATACGATCTTCGCCTGAAACAGAAGGTATACTGCAAATATTGTCTCCCGACTCAAGCATCCAGTCATACTTATTGAAAGCAAAAAAAGAATCTATTAACCAATAAGTAAGCATTATATATAATAGTGCTTCAAATATTGATAGTAGTTGTTTTTTTAACATATCTGATTACTCATTAATCAATTTTTTGATATGTTCTCTAATCTCTAACAACCTCATACCATAAGAGATGAATTTATAATCATCTGTATCACGCGCAGGCAAATTATTAATTAAATAAATAAAAAAACCCAAATCTCGTTCAACACCACGATTATATCTAATACCAGCCATAATATACTGCTCATTCGTCATATACAGTGTTGCCGAAGAGGGATAATCAAAAAGGGCAAGATCTCTTAAATAAGTAGCAGCAATTTGAAAGGTAAAATCATCCTCCATTAGGCATGTCGCTAACTCTAACTGATTTCTGGTAGTTAATTCTGAAGGGTCTAGACCTAGAGTAATCGCTGCGGTTCGTATTTGTATACCCATTGAGCCAAATGATGTTTTATTTTCAGGCATATCTAACAATCCCATCATTCTTTTTGTTTCATATATCTGAAACTTATAATTTTCAGGCATACCTCCTGACTCAATCCAGGCCACGCCGCCCAGTAACTCTGGACGAATTCCAGCGGCGTATGCATGTTTAATTATTTTGTCTCTATTATATTGTACATATGCATCTTTATAAGCATTTAAATAATACACTCCTGAACGGCGACGCGAATCATTTTTTCCTAACATCCAGAGTAAAACGTCCATTTCATCCCATTTACGGAACTTCGCTTGTGGAATTGTACAATATCTATTTTTTATAGTGAGATCGCTTTTCATATTTAAAAAATCCTTTCTTCCCAACAACTATATGATTCCGTACTCGCGATATGGTGCTTCCATGTTATATTTTTATAATTAAGAACAATGACCTCTTCCGGCTGATTACCCGCATGTGTAATTGAGTGTGGATAACATGTCAGAATATTCGATAAATGTGCTCCTTGCAATTCAATTGTGTAAAACCTTTCAATACAACCGCCAGAATTAATTCTATAAAAATTAAATACAGCTGATAACTCTTCATTTTCAGAAAGAGCGGCATTTAATAAAGGGGAGGATTTATCTATTGGCTTGTAAAATTTTATGGGGTGATGCACTACATTATACTCTCGGCTTAAAGAATGGTCGAACTGTAAAACAAAAATTTCATCCACATGATTTATTTGATATTTATTACCAATAGATGCATACGAACCACAACCCTCAGAGATCAAACCTTGTATTTTCCCTTTAATTGATAAGTATATGATATTTGACATATATATTCTCCATAATCATTTTTTCCGAAAAACTCCTGTATCATTTGCATAATACATCTCTCCTGTGGGAGCTTATGGGAAGTTGATTTAAGTATTGTCATTTTCAGAAAATATTTATCCCGCATCGGTGAATCAGAGAAAGATCAGACTTTTGCTAAATTCGCAAAAGACTTTGCACATTTTGCTAATTTCACCATACCGCTCTGTGACGTACTATAGTCGGCAAACGTCTCACCTTGAGGTTAAAAAATGAGCAACATCCTGATTATCAACGGCGCGAAAAAATTCGCCCACTCCAATGGTCAACTGAACGACACCCTGACCGAAGTCGCGGATGGCACACTGCGCGACCTCGGGCATGATGTCCGCATTGTTCGCGCCGACAGCGACTACGATGTCAAAGCGGAAGTACAAAACTTTCTCTGGGCTGATGTGGTGATCTGGCAGATGCCTGGCTGGTGGATGGGCGCGCCGTGGACAGTGAAAAAATATATTGATGATGTATTCACCGAAGGTCACGGGACTCTGTATGCCAGCGATGGTCGTACCCGCAAAGATCCATCAAAAAAATACGGTTCCGGCGGCCTGGTACAGGGCAAAAAATATATGCTTTCTCTGACCTGGAACGCACCAATGGAAGCCTTCACCGAAAAAGATCAGTTCTTCCACGGCGTTGGTGTTGACGGTGTGTACCTGCCGTTCCATAAAGCAAACCAGTTCCTTGGCATGGAACCGCTGCCGACATTTATCGCTAATGACGTGATAAAAATGCCTGATGTTCCCCGCTATACTGAAGAATATCGCAAGCATCTTGTGGAAATTTTTGGTTAACTAGAGCTCTGGCTTTAGAAGGAGTTAACCATGATTACAGTAATCGCAGAAATCCGTACTCGTCCTGGTCAACATCACCGTCAGGCAGTGTTGGATCAGTTTGCTAAAATCGTTCCAACCGTACTGAAAGAAGAAGGTTGCCACGGCTATGCGCCAATGGTGGATTGCGCTGCTGGCGTGAGTTTCCAGTCTATGGCACCGGATTCTATCGTGATGATTGAGCAGTGGGAAAGCATCGCGCATCTTGAAGCGCATCTGCAAACCCCGCACATGAAAGCATATAGCGAAGCCGTAAAAGGTGACGTGCTGGAGATGAATATTCGTATCCTGCAGCCGGGGCTTTGACATTTCTAAAAAGAGGCCGGTGCTGCTACCGGTCTCAGCCCAGATTAGCCATTCTTTCTTCCCGTTTTCAGTCCTCGATGGAAATCGTTAATTCGCTTAATGGTTTTAACCGCACGCTGCGGCACTGCGGAAGCTACCGACCAGACAATCATTTCCAGACACAACAATACCGTACCATGTAGCGGCGTTTTCCCTTTTTCATCCCCGCGCGGAACATGAATCACGATACTGGCGTCTTTGCTAAAACGTGAATCCAGCGCGTTTGTCAGCAAAATAACAGGGATCCCCAGCCGCCTCGCCTCACGAAGCGTTGTCAGCCCTTCCCGGTGCGCAGATTTTTGCGCCATCATGATCAGAACATCGCCACGTTGAAGCGCGATCAGTTGCTCAGCAAGGCCAATACCCGTACGGTTTAGTGCCGTGGCAGGCAAACCTATGCGGTTGAATAGTCGTGCGGTATAGTCCGCCAGAATACCCGAAGCGCCAATGCCAAAAATTGCGACTTGCCGTGCCTGCACCAACAACGCTACAGCTTGCGCAAGCGCGTGGCGGTTTTCAGGCTCTGACAGGACATTACAGGTATACAAATGCCCTTCAAGAACAAAGTCGATTGCGGTGTTAACATCGCTCGTCAAGTTACTCACCGTCGTAGACATCTTTTCGCTGGAACTAAGGGCTGGACCAAGCCACTGTTCCAGAGTGCGTTTCAGATCACGCAGCCCGGCAAACCCCAGGGCCTGTATAGCCCTGATAACTGTGGCATCGGAAGTGTTCAACGTGGCCGCAATTTCCATCGCCGTTTGCTCGAGTACCACTTCACGATGCTCATTAATGTAGCTGGCGACAACTCTTAACCCAGGCGTTAACTGACTCGCGCGAGTGCGAAAACGCTCACCAAAAATATCAACCCGCACTTTATCTTTCTGGATCATTTATCCTCCGGTAGAGGTCGCCCTGCAATTTGTGATTGTATCTGCGCAGCCATCAGCCCCAGAGATGCAAAGGAGTTAGAAATTGCCTCTTCACGAGAAATCAGCACATAACGCCCGGAACGACAGGCAGTCAGAAACTGACACCATCCCGGCATGACTTTTTCCATTGCTGCCAGCTCATCCTGAGGTTTACCACCGGTGTCACCGCGCCAGGTTGCAAAAACAAAATCGGCATCCAGTTCAGGTAAACGCTCCGCGCTCACATCCATTCGCCCACCTTCAGGAATGCTCTCAATCAGCGGCGGAAAACGAAAACCCGCATCGCGTAATACCCGCCCCAGCGAATGATAGCTATGCATCACATTAATTTTTCCCTGGTTTGCCTGAATCACCGATACCGTTATTTTTTGGCTGTCCAGCGTCGCCTTCAGCGCATTGATTTGTGCCTGATAGCGGCGTTCAAGTATCGCCAGCTGCGACTGCGTTCCTGTAAGTTCTGCCAGCTTGCGATAGATTTCTGGCGCACCCCCTTTGAGATGATCAATGCTCACCGTGGGCGCAATTTTTTCAAGTTGTTCAATGGGCGTATTACGGGTCGGTTCTGTGATGATCAGGTCAGGCTTTGCCGCCACAATCGCTTCAATATCAATATCAGCGGTACCAATAAAGGCGATCGATGAATTATCAAAGTCGACACCTGTCAATAACGCGCCAGATCGAATGAAATGGCTACCGTCAGGCCGAGTTCGCCCGTGGCTGGCGACAGGAGGTACACCGAGCTCAATCAGAGGAATAGTGATATCAAGATCGTGTAAAGAGACAATTCTCTTTAGATGAGCAGGAACAGTGACTTTGCGCCCTAAATCATCAGTAAATACCTGAACAGGTTCTGTTGCACGGGAAAAAAATGACAACAGTATCAGCAGAGAAAAAAATAAACGCATATAACTCCCGTTAAAAACTGTTCCTGCGCTGCCAGAGCAGTAGCAAAAAAAATGGTCCACCAATCAGTGAGATAATGATTCCGGCAGGCAGTTGCAAAGGCAAAAAAGCCAAACGACCAATGCTATCCGCCAGAATAACTAACAACGCCCCCGATACCGCGCTCCCCAGCAGTAATGTCGTCTGCCCGCCACGTAGAATAAAACGTGATATATGGGGTGCTATCAATCCGACAAAACCGATGTTACCAACACACGAAACGCAGACGGCTGTCAGGATTATGGGTGCGGCGACACGTAACAACGCCAGGCGAGAACTATTCACGCCTAACCCGGTTGCCACCTGATGACCAAGCAGAGCGATATCCGCAGTCCTGGCGGTGAACAGCAATAAAAGAGCGGCTGGCAACATCCAACAGGCTGAAATACCGACTAACATCCAGTTAGCTGCATGCAGGCTTCCCGATAACCACATCAATGCAGTTTGTACATCTCGAACATCTGCAGTGGTCATAAATACACCGATACCGGCGGCGAAAAACCAGGAAACACCAATACCAATCAGAACAAATCGCGGGCGGGAAATATCGCGCGCACAAAAAATCACGATTAAAGCCACCAACAGGCCACCAGCAAGACCAGCCACTGGACGCCAGAACATTCCCAGCATTGGAAACTGGAAAATCAGCCACAGCACAGCCACGCTACATCCTTCTTTGACGCCGATTAAACCAGGATCGGCAAGGCCGTTACGTGCAATGGATTGCATTGCGGCCCCTGCCATACCTAACATGGCCCCGCATAGCAATGCCATGATGACTCTCGGCAAGCGAATATCCTGCACAATATAACGTGCGTCTGTGCTTACGTTTTCTGGAGCAAACAACGCTCGTCCTACTTCCGATGCCGGAACAGAGAAAGAACCCTGCATCAGACCGAATATCAGTATTCCAACCGCAAACAGAAACAGCCCACCAAGCAACAGCAGATTTTTAGGGCGTACCAGTGTCGAAAACTTACCAACACGTAGTGGGCGTAGCCCGACGTTCATTATCCGACTCATTTGAACATCCTCGTCGCCATAATGACAAAAACGGGCGCACCAACTAACGCCGTCATGACACCGGTCGCTAACTCATGGGGCGTGAAAAGCGTCCGGGCAATAATATCTGCCAGTAATAACAAAAGCGCGCCGACACAAGCTGAAAGAGGGAGCAGAACGCGCAGATCCGCTGATACCAGACGCCGGACAATCTGCGGTACTAGCAGGCCGACAAAACCAATGGGGCCAGCAATCGATACGGCTGCGCCACAGAGCAACGCGATCGCAAGCAGGGTGAATGTTCGCGTGCGGAGTACAGAGACGCCCAGCCCCTGCGCCATGCGATCGCCCAGTGCCAACATGTTAAGGGAGGGCGCAAGGTAAAGGGCTAACACAAATCCCCCCAGAGAAAACCAGGCGGACGTACCCAGCGTCGCCCAATCCTGCCCCGCTAAATCACCTGCTAGCCATGTCCGCATCGCCAGCAGTGTTTGTTCGTCAAGAATCAGGATTGCAGCCGTTATTGAGGACACGAACGCCGATAGCGCCACGCCGCATAAAGTAACTTTCATTGGCGTTAACCCTGAACGCCCTGCGGAGGAAAGCAGCAATATCAACAGGAACAATAACGCGCCCCCCGTAGATGCCAGCAGTGGGCGTCCAACCGGAAAGGCCAGTCCAAGCGCACTGGCGGCAACGACAGCAAGAGCGGCTCCGGCATTTAAGCCTAAAATATGTGGCTCCCCCAATGGGTTACGAATGACAGCCTGCAACAAAGCACCAGCAACACCAAGAGAAGCACCGGTAAGCAATGCTGCCGCTAAACGCGGCAAACGGAGTCTTACAATTACGTTGTGATCGAAGTTTTGCGGATCAAAATGAAGAAATGCCTGCAACACCGTTTGTGGTGCAATAAATCGGGCACCAATCCCTGGATATACCACGCATCCCACCAGCAGTAAGGTGAGGAAAATTACAGTAACCAGCCCTGTGCGCATCATACTTTTTCTACACCACGAAACGGCATGAAGAACGGCTTTCCCGTCAGAGGATTTATTGATGCGTGAACATCTACGTCAAAAACAGCTTTTACCAGCTCAGGCGTGCAATGCTCCCCCTCATTCAACACACGCACCACTTTCCCCTGGCGTAAAAATATCAACGTATCGCCATAATTGACGGCAAAATTCAGATCATGCAACACCACGACGACTGTACGCCCGTGATGACGCGTTAAATCATGTAATAACTCAAGAATTTCAACCTGATAACGTAAATCAAGCCAGGTTGTGGGTTCATCCAGCAGGATATAAGGCGTCTTTTGCGCCAACACCATCGCAATCCAGCAACGCTGGCGCTGCCCACCAGAAAGTTTTTCAACAGGTAAATGTGCAAACTCCTGCGTACCCGTTAATTTCAGGGCCTCTTCTACCGCCTGCTCATCGGCGTCGCTCCATTGACGTATGAAATTTTGCCAGGGAAAACGCCCACGCGATACCAGTTCATAAACGGTTAAGCCCTCCGGCAATAATGGCGACTGCGGCAAGATCCCAAGTCTACGGGATAACGCTTTCGTTGGTTGATCGTGAATCGCGTTGCCATCAAGCAATATCGAACCGCCCATGGGTTGCAAGATACGTGCAATGGTGCTGAGCAACGTCGACTTTCCACAGCCGTTTGCCCCAACCAGAACGGTCATTTTTTCTGTGGGAACGGAGAAAGAAACACCATCAACAATGATCTTCTTGTGATACCCGGCAGAAACATTGTCGAGGATCAGCCCCTGCCCTTTTGCGTTATGTGCCACGTGTACGCCAACTTAATCAAAGACAAACAAAAATAAAACTCATTCTCCTTTGAGAGTTTGACGCCACAAAATGTAGTAGTCAAGCAGTTAAAAGCCACACAAAAACAAGGTAAATAACAGGTAAACTATTTTTATACATAAAAATAAAAACATTAAATATCAATAAATTAAAAGCAATCAAATTGTATAAACTTTTCATAAAAACACATGTAGCAATTTTTTGTTATTTCTCATTTACTACTACATTACCGCATGATTGAATGATTCTCAATTACATATCCGATGGCGAAATAACAAACGGATAGTGCTTAGTGAGCAATAAGAAACAATTTTCACTCGCGACAATCCGCGAGTTTTTGGGATAACAGACTAAATGGCTATGTTCACACCTTCATTCTCAGGACTCAAAGGTCGGGCGCTCTTTTCACTGCTTTTTGCGGCACCGATGATTCATGCAACAGACTCTGTAACGACCAAAGATGGCGAAACAATCACTGTTACAGCAGATGCAAATACCGCAACTGAGGCAACCGATGGTTATCAACCTCTGAGCACCTCTACGGCGACATTAACCGATATGCCGATGCTGGATATCCCGCAGGTGGTCAATACGGTTAGCGATCAGGTTCTGGAAAACCAGAATGCGACGACGCTGGATGAGGCGCTTTATAACGTCAGTAACGTGGTACAGACCAATACATTAGGCGGGACTCAGGATGCTTTTGTACGCCGTGGGTTTGGCGCAAACCGGGATGGCTCCATCATGACCAACGGTCTGCGAACCGTACTTCCTCGCAGTTTCAACGCCGCCACAGAACGTGTGGAAGTGCTAAAAGGCCCGGCCTCCACGCTGTATGGCATTCTCGATCCTGGCGGACTGATTAACGTCGTGACCAAGCGCCTGGAAAAAACATTCCATGGTTCGGTTTCAGCCACCTCCTCCAGTTTTGGTGGCGGCACTGGGCAACTTGATATCACAGGTCCCATTGAAGGCACTCAGCTGGCGTATCGCCTTACCGGGGAAGTGCAGGATGAAGATTACTGGCGAAACTTCGGTAAAGAGCGCAGTACATTTATTGCCCCGTCACTCACATGGTTTGGTGATAATGCAACAGTAACCATGCTCTATTCCCATCGGGACTATAAAACTCCGTTCGATCGTGGAACGATTTTCGACCTTACGACGAAACAGCCCGTAAACGTTGATCGAAAAATACGTTTTGACGAACCGTTTAATATTACAGATGGTCAGTCCGATCTGGCGCAACTCAACGCAGAATATCATCTCAATAGCCAGTGGACAGCGCGCTTTGATTACAGCTACAGCCAGGATAAATACAGCGATAATCAGGCGCGTGTTACCGCATATGATGCAACGACAGGAACGCTGACACGGCGTGTTGATGCAACCCAGGGATCTACCCAGCGTATGCATGCTACTCGTGCGGATCTGCAAGGGAATGTTGATATTGCCGGATTCTATAATGAGATTCTGGGTGGGGTGTCATATGAATATTATGATCTTCTGCGTACAGATATGATTCGCTGTAAAAAAGCTAAAGATTTCAATATTTACAACCCTGTTTATGGTAATACCAGCAAATGTACAACGGTTTCGGCGTCGGACAGTGATCAGACGATCAAACAGGAGAGCTACTCAGCGTATGCACAGGACGCACTCTATCTGACCGATAACTGGATTGCCGTCGCCGGGATCCGCTATCAGTATTACACGCAGTATGCGGGTAAAGGCCGTCCTTTTAATGTCAATACTGACAGCCGCGATGAACAATGGACTCCCAAACTGGGGTTGGTCTACAAACTGACGCCATCGGTATCCTTATTTGCCAATTATTCGCAAACATTTATGCCGCAGTCGTCAATTGCCAGCTACATTGGCGATCTTCCACCGGAATCATCTAATGCTTACGAAGTCGGGGCAAAATTCGAGCTATTCGATGGTATCACCGCAGATATTGCGCTGTTTGATATCCATAAACGTAATGTGTTGTATACCGAAAGTATTGGTGATGAAACCATCGCCAAAACGGCAGGCCGTGTTCGTTCAAGAGGGGTAGAAGTCGACCTTGCGGGAGCATTAACTGAAAACATTAATATCATTGCCAGCTACGGCTATACCGATGCTAAGGTTCTGGAGGATCCTGATTATGCAGGGAAACCATTGCCGAATGTTCCTCGTCATACCGGTTCGCTATTCCTGACCTATGATATTCATAACATGCCAGGCAATAATACGCTGACATTTGGCGGTGGTGGACATGGTGTAAGCCGTCGTTCGGCAACCAATGGGGCTGACTATTATCTGCCAGGCTATTTTGTTGCCGATGCCTTCGCCGCATACAAAATGAAATTGCAGTATCCGGTCACACTGCAATTAAACGTCAAAAACCTGTTTGATAAAACGTATTACACCTCTTCCATCGCCACAAATAATCTGGGGAATCAGATTGGCGATCCGCGTGAAGTGCAATTCACGGTGAAAATGGAATTTTGATCAAAAAAGCCCGGTATACACTTGTATACCGGGCTATGTTTTATTCTTCTGGCGGGAGGATTATCAGACCTCAATCTCTGCCATGTCGCCTTTTTCTTGCAACCAGTTGCGGCGATCTTCCGAGCGTTTCTTCGCCAGCAGCATATCCATCATCGCGTCAGTACGCTGATCGTCTTCATCATCGATAGTCAACTGCACCAGACGGCGAGTGTTCGGATCAAGCGTGGTTTCGCGCAATTGCATCGGGTTCATTTCCCCGAGACCTTTAAAACGCTGGACGTTTGGCTTGCCTTTCTTGCGTTTTAATTGCTCAAGTACGCCCTCTTTCTCTTCTTCCGTCAGCGCGTAATAAACCTCTTTCCCGAGGTCAATACGGTAGAGCGGTGGCAGTGCAACGTAAACGTGACCGTGTTTCACCAATGCGCGGAAGTGTTTTACAAACAAAGCGCAGAGCAGCGTGGCAATGTGCAGACCATCGGAGTCAGCATCCGCCAGGATACAGATCTTGCCGTAACGAAGCTGGCTCAAATCGTCGCTGTCAGGATCGATACCGATAGCTACCGAAATATCGTGCACTTCCTGCGAAGCCAGCACTTCGTCGGAAGAGACTTCCCAGGTGTTAAGGATCTTACCTTTCAGTGGCATGATCGCCTGATATTCGCGATCGCGCGCCTGCTTGGCAGATCCGCCTGCGGAGTCACCTTCCACAAGGAATAGTTCGGTACGGTTAAGATCCTGCGCGGTACAGTCAGCCAATTTACCAGGCAGCGCCGGGCCGCTGGTTAGCTTTTTACGCACCACTTTTTTAGCCGCACGCATACGACGCTGGGCGCTGGAAATCGCCATCTCTGCCAACAGCTCCGCCGCCTGAACGTTTTGGTTCAGCCACAGGATGAAGGCATCTTTCACCACGCCCGAAACGAATGCCGCACACTGACGCGAAGAGAGACGTTCTTTGGTCTGCCCGGCAAACTGCGGATCCTGCATTTTTACTGACAGCACATAGGCGCAGCGATCCCAGATATCTTCCGCCGACAGCTTTACACCACGCGGCAGAATGTTGCGGTATTCACAGAACTCACGCATCGCGTCCAGCAGGCCCTGACGCAGGCCATTAACATGGGTACCGCCCTGCATCGTTGGGATCAGGTTGACGTAGCTTTCGGTCAGCAGTTCACCGCCTTCCGGCAGCCACAGTAGCGCCCAGTCCACCGCTTCAGTATCGCCAGCGAAATTACCGATAAACGGTTTTTCTGGCAGCGTCGGTAAACCGTTTACCGCTTCCGCCAGGTAATCATTCAGACCGTCCTGATAGCACCAGCGCTGTTCGGTGTTGTTGATCTCATCTTTAAAAGTGATCTCAACGCCCGGGCACAGTACCGCTTTGGCTTTCAGCACATGCGTCAGGCGTGAAACAGAAAAACGCGGGCTGTCAAAGAAGGTTTCATCCGGCCAGAAGTGCACGCTGGTACCGGTATTGCGTTTACCGCAAGTGCCGACAACCTGTAAATCTTGCACCTTTTCGCCATTTTCAAAGGCGATGTTATAGATCTGACCATCGCGGCGTACGTTAACTTCTACGCGCTTCGACAGGGCGTTAACTACCGAAATCCCCACGCCATGCAGGCCGCCAGAGAACTGGTAATTTTTGTTAGAGAATTTACCGCCCGCGTGCAGACGGCAAAGAATCAGTTCAACCGCCGGTACCCCCTCTTCCGGGTGAATATCTACCGGCATCCCGCGCCCATCGTCAATCACTTCTAACGACTGGTCGGCATGTAAGATTACATCCACGCGTTTTGCGTGGCCCGCCAGTGCTTCATCGACACTGTTATCAATAACTTCTTGCCCCAAATGGTTAGGGCGAGTGGTATCGGTATACATCCCCGGACGGCGGCGAACCGGCTCAAGCCCGGTGAGTACCTCAATGGCATCAGCGTTATAAGTTTGCGTCATGGTTTAAGTTAGCAATTCGAGTTGATCGTCAGAGATGGTGCAGACCAAGAAAATCGACGATCGGGTTGAAATAATCTTCGAAGCCCGTGAATGCGTGGTTGCCGCCTTCTATGACAGTCTGGCGGCAGGAAGCGTAGTACGCCACCGCCTGGCGGTAATCCAGCACTTCATCTCCCGTCTGTTGCAGCAGCCAGATCAAATCCGGCGCTTCCAGCGGGTCAATCTGCATGACTTTGAGATCGTAAATATGGCGTGACTCTAGCACATATTGCTGCCCGGTGTAGGGGTTCTCGTTCTGACCGAGATAGTCCGTCAGCAGTTCAAACGGGCGCACCGCCGGGTTGACCACCACTGCGGGCAGCATAAAACATTGCGACAACCAGGTGGCGTAATATCCCCCCAGTGACGAACCGACAATACCCAGCGAATCGCCGCCATGTTCCAGGACAATGGATTCCAGCAGTTCTGCCGCGTCGGAAGGATACGGCGGCAGCTGCGGAATGATCATCTCAACGTCAGGGTGATGTTCCGCCAGCCAGTTTTTTAACAAGCTCGCTTTTGCAGAGCGCGGCGAGCTGTTGAAACCGTGTAAATAAAGAAGCGTAGACATCAGTAGCCTTCTGAAGCGGTATCAGGTTGGAAACGTGTGTCCGCCAGGCGATGCACCTCGGTGGTCAGCGTGCCATCAGCATGTAACTCAAGAGTACGCCAGCCGGGCGCGATGGTATCCAGCGTAAAGTTGGAACAGTGCGGCTTAAACTGCACACAGGTCGACGGCGTTGCCAGCAGGCGGCGACCGTTCCAGTCGAGATCCAGCTCCTGATGAATGTGACCGCACAGCAAGTATTTGACGTGCGAAAACTTCGCCAGCACGGTATCCAGTTCGCCCGCGTTACGCAGGCTGTGTTGATCAAGCCAACTACAACCCGCAGGTAGCGGATGATGATGCAGCAGCAGCAACGTATGGCGTTCTGGCGCATCGGCCAGTTTACGTTCCAGCCACTCAAGCTGAAACTCGCTCAGCTCACCGTGCGGCACGCCAAACACCTGGCTATCCAGCAACAGGATTTGCCATTGCTCACCAATAAACACCCGCTTCGCCGGGGAGATACCCGCATCCTGTAACGCGCTGTACATCGCGGGCTGGAAATCGTGGTTGCCCGGCAGCCAGACGCAGGGCGCACGAAAACTTGCGATGCCTTCAGCGAAATGCTGATAGGCCGCAGAGGATTGATCCTGCGCTAAATCACCTGTCGCGACAATCAGGTCGAATTCGTGCTGGTGTGGCCGAATCGCCTCCAGCACCGCCTGGTAGCTTTCCCAGGTGTTTACCCCTAACAGGGCTTCGTGCTTTTGTGCAAACAGGTGAGTGTCGGTAATTTGTAAAATCCTGACTCTGGCCTCACCAGCCAGAGGAAGGGTTAACAGGCTTTCCAAATGGTGTCCTTAGGTTTCACGACGCTAATAAACCGGAATCGCCATCGCTCCATGTGCTAAACAGTATCGCAACCAGTCCGCTAAAAACTGATTAATTTGATGCTTTTCGTCGCGTTGATGCAACTTTTTATTAGGATAATCATACCGCGCTTTGAAGCGAAAAATCTGCTGGCTTGAACACACTTCAGCCACCATCGCGTCATGATACAGACGCACCGTCATTGACGGAAGGCTCCAGTAACTGATCGCGGGCGCAGTCTGTTCTATTGTCACCAGGGTAGTGTATCGGGTCGATTCCACAATCGTCAGCCGATATTGTGCGTTTGCCACCTGATAGCTTACAGTTTCGCCGGGTGCGTCATTGCGCGGTAACAAACGGCGCAATTGTGAAAAGTTCATCTCGCACAGGCGCATCATTTCAGGAAAGTCAGGTGTGTAACGCTTCATTTATGCCCACTCATTTTTTAACGCTTGATGATGCAGCTGCAGCCATTGCAAAGCGATGACCGACGCTGCGTTGTCGATTTTCCCCTCTTCTACCCACTGGTATGCCTGTTCCCGGCTTACCACATGAACGCGAATATCTTCGTTTTCATCAGCCAGACCGTGAATACCGCTTGCGGTCGTGGCGTCCACTTCGCCCACCATAATTGACGAACGCTCACTGGTGCCCCCCGGGCTTGCCAGGAAACTTAACACCGGTTTGGTCCGTTTGACTATCAGTCCCGCCTCTTCAATCGCTTCGCGACGGGCAACATCTTCCACACTTTCACCCTCTTCAATCATCCCGGCAACCATCTCCAGTAGCCAGGGGGTTTCGCTGGTGTCGTACGCGGCAATCCGAATCTGCTCAATCAGCACAACTTCATCACGCACTGGGTCAAAGGGTAGCAAGACTGCGGCGTGACCGCGCTCAAAAATTTCCCGCCGTACCTCATGACTCATTTGCCCGTTGAATAGACGATGACGAAATCTATAAAGATCTAATGAAAAAAAGCCGCGATAAAGTGTTTCTCGTGCAATAATTTCTACATCGTTTTTGCCAAATGTAACGGGCAGGTTGTCTGGCTTAAGCATTGTTAATGTCCTGGCACTAATAGTGAATTAAATGTGAATTTCAGCGACGTTTGACTGCCGTTTGAGCAGTCATGTGTTAAATTGAGGCACATTAACGCCCTATGGCACGTAACGCCAACCTTTTGCGGTAGCGGCTTCTGCTAGAATCCGCAATAATTTTACAGTTTGATCGCGCTAAATACTGCTTCACCACAAGGAATGCAAATGAAGAAATTGCTCCCCATTCTTATCGGCCTGAGCCTCTCTGGGTTCAGTTCGTTGAGCCAGGCCGAGAACCTGATGCAAGTTTATCAGCAAGCACGCCTTAGTAACCCGGAATTGCGTAAGTCTGCCGCCGATCGTGATGCTGCCTTTGAAAAAATTAATGAAGCGCGCAGTCCATTACTGCCACAGCTAGGTTTAGGTGCAGATTACACCTATAGCAACGGCTACCGCGACGCGAACGGCATCAACTCTAACGCGACCAGTGCGTCCCTGCAGTTAACTCAATCCATTTTTGATATGTCGAAATGGCGTGCGTTAACGCTGCAGGAAAAAGCAGCTGGGATTCAGGACGTCACGTATCAGACCGATCAACAAACCTTGATCCTCAACACCGCGACCGCTTATTTCAACGTGTTGAATGCGATTGACGTTCTTTCCTATACACAGGCGCAAAAAGAAGCGATCTACCGTCAATTAGATCAAACCACCCAACGTTTTAACGTGGGCCTGGTAGCGATCACCGACGTGCAGAACGCCCGCGCACAGTACGATACCGTGCTGGCGAACGAAGTGACCGCACGTAATAACCTTGATAACGCGGTAGAGCAGCTGCGCCAGATCACCGGTAACTACTATCCGGAACTGGCGGCGCTGAATGTCGAAAACTTTAAAACCGACAAACCACAGCCGGTTAACACGCTGCTGAAAGAAGCCGAAAAACGCAACCTGTCCCTGTTACAGGCGCGTTTGAGCCAGGACCTGGCGCGCGAGCAAATTCGCCAGGCGCAGGATGGTCACTTACCGACTCTGGATTTAACGGCTTCTACCGGGATTTCTGACACCTCTTATAGCGGTTCGAAAACCCGTGGTGCCGCTGGTACCCAGTATGACGATAGCAATATGGGCCAGAACAAAGTTGGCCTGAGCTTCTCGCTGCCGATTTATCAGGGCGGAATGGTTAACTCGCAGGTGAAACAGGCCCAGTACAACTTTGTTGGTGCCAGCGAGCAACTGGAAAGCGCGCATCGTAGCGTCGTGCAAACCGTACGTTCCTCCTTCAACAACATTAATGCTTCTATCAGTAGCATTAACGCCTACAAACAAGCCGTAGTTTCCGCTCAAAGCTCATTAGACGCGATGGAAGCGGGTTACTCGGTTGGTACGCGTACCATTGTTGATGTGTTGGATGCGACCACCACGCTGTACAACGCTAAGCAAGAGCTGGCAAATGCGCGTTATAACTACCTGATTAACCAGTTGAATATTAAGTCAGCTCTGGGTACGTTGAACGAGCAGGATCTGCTGGCACTGAACAATGCGCTGAGCAAACCGGTTTCCACTAATCCGGAAAACGTTGCCCCGCAAACGCCGGAACAGAATGCTATTGCTGATGGTTATGCGCCTGATAGCCCGGCACCCGTCGTTCAGCAAACATCCGCACGCACTACCACCAATAACGGTCATAACCCTTTCCGTAACTGATGACGACGACGGGGCTTCGGCCCCGTCTGAACGTAAGGCAACGTAAAGATACGGGTTATCTGCCGCATTCTTCCCCCTTCTCGCTTCAATTTCGACCAGCCATCCTCTATTCTGATGGGTATTTACCACTGGTCCCGGAAGACAAAAATGAAACGGACAAAATCCATACGCCACGCATCGTTCCGCAAAAACTGGAGCGCACGCCATCTGACACCAGTCGCTCTCGCGGTTGCCACTGTTTTTATGCTGGCTGGCTGTGAAAAGAGTGATGAAACAGTGTCTCTCTATCAAAATGCTGACGACTGTTCAGCTGCAAACCCAGGCAAAAGCGCCGAATGTACCACCGCGTACAACAATGCGCTGAAAGAAGCCGAACGTACTGCGCCGAAATACGCCACCCGTGAAGACTGTGTTGCTGAATTTGGTGAAGGTCAGTGCCAGCAGGCACCAGCCCAGGCTGGCATGGCACCAGAAAACCAGGCGCAGGCCCAGCAATCCAGCGGGAGTTTCTGGATGCCGCTGATGGCCGGTTACATGATGGGACGTCTGATGGGCGGCGGCGCGGGATTTGCACAGCAGCCGCTGTTCTCCTCGAAAAACCCGGCCAGCCCGGCTTACGGTAAATATACCGACGCGACCGGTAAAAACTATGGCGCAGCCCAGCCAGGCCGCACCATGACCGTACCGAAGACGGCAATGGCACCAAAACCGGCGACCACAACTACTGTTACCCGTGGCGGTTTTGGTGAATCTGTTGCCAAACAAAGCACTATGCAGCGTAGCGCAACCGGCACCTCTTCTCGTTCAATGGGTGGCTGATACCGATGGAAAGAGTCAGTATTACCGAGCGCCCGGACTGGCGCGAAAAAGCCCACGAATACGGTTTCAATTTTCACACCATGTACGGCGAGCCGTACTGGTGTGAAGATGCTTACTACAAGTTGACCCTCGCCCAGGTTGAAAAGCTGGAAGAAGTCACCGCCGAACTGCACCAGATGTGCCTGAAAGTGGTGGAAAAAGTGATCGCCAGCGATGAGCTGATGACCAAATTCCGCATACCAAAACACACCTGGAGTTTTGTGCGCCAGTCATGGCTGACGCACCAGCCATCGCTTTATTCGCGCCTTGATCTGGCATGGGATGGCACTGGTGAACCTAAGCTGCTGGAAAATAACGCCGATACGCCAACGTCACTATACGAGGCGGCGTTCTTTCAGTGGATCTGGCTGGAAGATCAGCTTAACGCCGGTAACTTGCCGGAGGGCAGCGACCAGTTTAACAGTTTGCAAGAAAAGCTGATCGATCGCTTCGTTGAGCTGCGTGAACAGTATGGCTTCCAGTTGCTGCATCTCACCTGCTGTCGCGACACGGTGGAAGATCGCGGAACCATTCAGTATTTGCAGGACTGCGCTACGGAAGCTGAAATCGCTACCGAGTTCCTCTACATCGACGATATCGGGTTAGGTGAAAAAGGTCAGTTCACGGATTTACAGGATCAGGTGATTTCCAACCTGTTCAAGCTGTATCCGTGGGAATTTATGTTGCGTGAGATGTTCTCCACCAAGCTGGAGGATGCAGGCGTACGCTGGCTGGAACCGGCGTGGAAGAGCATTATCTCCAACAAAGCGCTTCTACCGCTACTGTGGGAGATGTTCCCGAATCACCCGAACCTGCTGCCCGCTTATTTTGCGGAAGATGATCATCCGCAAATGGAAAAATATGTGGTTAAACCGATCTTCTCCCGTGAAGGCGCAAACGTGTCGATCATTGAGAACGGCAAAACCATTGAAGCAGCGGAAGGTCCGTATGGCGAAGAAGGGATGATTGTTCAGCAATTCCACCCGTTACCGAAATTCGGCGACAGCTATATGCTGATTGGTAGCTGGCTGGTGAACGATCAACCTGCCGGAATTGGCATTCGTGAAGACCGTGCATTGATCACCCAGGATATGTCTCGGTTTTATCCGCATATTTTTGTTGAGTAATACAGCTTAATATTGCCCCGATAAGCGGGGCAATCTCTTATAATCCACCATTCATAATTCCCATCAATATATAAACACATACATATCCAACCTTTATTTAACATTAATACTCAATTTAATGTTAAATCGTCATATGCAAGCGATATTGTAATTAAAGTAAGTGAATACATCACAACATAACTATTTGATATTATTTAAATACTTTACTTTTATCTCACCAGATTTAAATTTAATAATTAAAAAACAATGTTGCAGGGATCACACTACACAGTATTGAACATTGTGATTGATATATTGCCCCCCTACTATCCATTAAACATAAATATTTGTTTCACCGAATAACAACATATTTAAAAGAAACACAAAAACATTCTCACTCTTTATTGAATTAATATTTATATTCACGTAACGAATTTATTAGCACCCTCTCAACAGTCGATATTCATCATTATTATATATTTGCGTTATATAAGGAGATATATCCATGTTTGATAAATATAGAAAAACACTCGTAGCCGGAACTGTGGCGATAACCCTGGGTTTGTCAGCATCGGGGGTGATGGCTGCGGGTTTTAAACCAGCACCGCCTGCCGGGCAGCTTGGGGCGATTATCGTCGATCCCTACGGTAATGCGCCCTTAACCGCGCTGGTTGATTTAGACAGCCATGTTATTTCTGACGTCAAAGTTACCGTCAACGGGAAGGGCGAAAAAGGCGTTGACATCAGCTATAAAGTGGGCAACGAGTCACTGAAAACTTACGATGGTGTACCGATTTTTGGTCTTTACCAGAAGTTTGCGAACAAAGTGACCGTTGAGTGGAAAGAAAACGGTAAGGCCATGAAAGATGATTACGTGGTGCAGACTTCCGCCATCGTCAACAATTACATGGATAACCGCTCCATCTCCGACCTACAGCAAACCAAAGTCGTTAAAGTCGCGCCAGGTTTTGAAGATCGCCTCTATCTGGTTAATACCCACACCTTTACCGCCCAAGGTTCCGATCTCCACTGGCATGGTGAGAAAGATAAAAATGCCGGTATCCTTGATGCGGGTCCGGCAACTGGCGCACTCCCTTTTGATATCGCGCCATTCACCTTTATCGTCGATACGGAAGGCGAATACCGCTGGTGGTTGGATCAAAACACCTTCTACGATGGTCGTGACCGCAACATTAACAAACGTGGTTATCTGATGGGTATCCGTGAAACGCCACGCGGCACCTTTACCGCTGTACAAGGTCAGCACTGGTACGAGTTCGACATGATGGGGCAGGTGCTCGAAGATCACAAACTACCGCGCGGATTTGCTGACGCCACTCATGAGTCCATTGAGACGCCAAATGGTACGGTACTGTTGCGCGTAGGTAAGAGTAACTATCGTCGCGATGACGGCGTACACGTCACCACCATTCGTGACCATATCCTCGAAGTCGATAAATCTGGTCGCGTTGTCGATGTATGGGATCTGACCAAGATCCTCGATCCGAAACGCGATGCACTGCTCGGCGCGCTGGATGCAGGTGCAGTTTGCGTTAACGTTGACCTTGCCCATGCAGGACAACAGGCAAAACTGGAACCAGATACACCGTTCGGCGACGCGCTGGGTGTAGGGCCAGGCCGCAACTGGGCGCACGTGAACTCTATCGCCTATGACGCAAAAGATGACTCTATCATCCTCTCCTCTCGCCACCAGGGTGTTGTGAAGATTGGTCGTGATAAGCAAGTGAAATGGATCCTTGCGCCCTCTAAAGGTTGGGAAAAACCGCTGGCCAGCAAGCTGCTGAAACCGGTTGATGCTAACGGTAAGCCAATTACCTGTAACGAAAATGGCCTGTGCGAAAACTCAGACTTCGACTTTACCTACACCCAGCATACCGCCTGGATTTCCAGCAAAGGAACGCTCACCATTTTTGATAATGGCGATGGGCGTCATCTGGAACAACCTGCCTTACCAACCATGAAATACTCCCGCTTTGTGGAATATAAGATTGATGAGAAGAAAGGCACCGTTCAGCAAGTGTGGGAATACGGTAAAGAACGTGGCTACGATTTCTATAGCCCGATTACCTCCATCATTGAATATCAAGCCGACCGTAACACCATGTTTGGCTTCGGTGGTTCTATTCATTTGTTCGATGTCGGGCAGCCAACCATCGGTAAGTTGAACGAAATCGATTACAAAACCAAAGAAGTGAAAGTGGAAATCGACGTGCTGTCAGATAAACCCAATCAGACTCACTATCGTGCACTGTTAGTCCGTCCACAACAGATGTTCAAATAATTAAGAAGGGAATAAAAATGTCGAAATTAGGGATCTCATCACTATTTAAAACCATACTGCTTACCGCAGCTTTGGCTGTTTCATTTACCGCTTCTGCATTTACCGAAGGCACGGATTACATGGTTCTGGAAAAACCTATTCCGAATGCCGACAAAACGCTGATTAAGGTATTTAGCTACGCCTGCCCGTTCTGTTACAAGTACGACAAAGCGGTTACCGGTCCGGTATCGGAAAAAGTGAAAGATATCGTTGCTTTCACGCCGTTCCATCTGGAAACCAAAGGTGAATACGGCAAACAAGCAAGCGAAGTCTTTGCGGTCTTGATCAATAAAGATAAAGCAGCAGGCATTTCCTTATTTGATGCTAACTCTCAGTTTAAGAAAGCCAAGTTTGCCTACTACGCGGCTTATCACGACAAAAAAGAACGCTGGTCTGACGGTAAAGATCCGGCTGCTTTTATCAAAACCGGTCTGGATGCCGCAGGTATGAGTCAGGCGGATTTTGAAGCTGCACTGAAAGAACCAGCAGTTCAAGAAACACTGGAAAAATGGAAAGCTTCTTATGAAGTCGCCAAAATCCAGGGGGTTCCAGCCTATGTCGTTAATGGTAAGTACTTGATCTACACCAAGAGCATCAAATCCATCGACGCGATGGCAGACCTTATCCGTGAGTTAGCAAGCAAATAACAGGGAAACAGGCTATGGGTATTAAGGGAATGTGGAAAGATCTTCGCACATCACCAGTTGACACACTGGTCAGATGGCAGGAGCAACGCTTGTTGTGGTTGTTAATGGCCGTTGCGATGGGCGCGTTAATTATCCTGGCGCACTCTTTCTTCCAGATCTATCTCTACATGGCACCCTGTGAGCAATGTGTATACATTCGCTACGCCATGTTTGTGATGGTTATTGGAGGATTGGTTGCAGCGATCAACCCAAAGAACATCATCCTCAAGCTAATTGGCTGCGTGATGGCATTTTACGGCAGCATTTTGGGACTGAAGTTTTCGCTCAAACTGAACGATATCCACCATGCAGTACATAATCCGGATCCCGATTCACTGTTTGGCGTACAGGGTTGCTCTACCGATCCCACTTTTCCCTTTAACCTGCCGCTGGCACAGTGGGCACCAAATTGGTTCAAGCCTACCGGGGATTGTGGCTATGACGCACCAATCGTTCCTGATGGCGTCACACTGAGCAGCACGCAACAGTGGTTTGTGGAAATGTATCAGCAATCTGAAGGCTGGTATCTGCTACCACCATGGCATTTTATGAATATGGCTCAGGCTTGTATGCTGGCTTTTGGTATGTGTCTGGTGCTGCTGGTCATTATGAGTGGCGCATGGGCGCTTAAAATCATCAGAGGCTAACTCAGCAACACCCGAAGCCAGTCGTTCTGGCTTCGGGTTCTTTTATTAACCTATCTGCACCGACAGCATACTTAAACTGCCCATTTCTATACCATCGACCGGAATGGTAATTGGCTCCTGCCCATCCCACGCACCTAAGACATACAACAACGGCAGATAGTGCTCTGGCGTTGGGTTCGATAACGCGCCACCTTCATGGTCGAGATAATTCACCAGAGGATGTTGTTCCACCGGCCCTTGCCACGTCAGATTCGCTTTCACATACTCATTAAACGACGTCGCCCACGGATACGGTGAACTATCACCGTGCCACTTCACTGTACGCAGGTTATGCACCACGTTGCCACTGGCGACCAACATTATCCCTTCATCACGCAGCGCCGCGAGTTTGCGCCCCATTTCGAAATGCCAGGCGGCAGGTTTGCTACTGTCGATACTCAACTGCACCATCGGGATATCGGCGTCAGGATACATCTTAATCAGTACGCCCCACGAGCCGTGGTCGAAGCCCCAGGCTTCTTTATCCAGCGTCACAGGGACCGGCGCTAACAGCTCAACCAGATGCTGTGCCAGCGCAGGTGAACCCGGAGCAGGATAATGCGTATCGTACAGCGCCTGCGGGAAGCCACCAAAGTCATGAATCGTGGGCGGCGTCTCCATCGCGGTCACTCCTGTTCCACGGGTAAACCAATGAGCCGAAACCACCACAATCGCTTGCGGGCGTGGCAATGTCATCCCCAACTTCTGCCAGCTGCGGGTATACAAATTATCTTCCAGCACGTTCATCGGACTACCGTGACCTAAAAACAATGCTGGCATACGTGTTGAAGACATGATGATATCCTTAACTAAAGGTGTCATTTTGATATCCTCACAATACGCTTGTTCGGCGGAGTAAGAACCCGGATAACAATGATGATGATCATCAGTTATTTTGACGATCTGCCTGAAGGTGAAGATTTATAAGGAGTTGTCGATGTCAGTACCTCTCATTCTGACCATACTGGCGGGGGCAGCCACGTTTATTGGCGCGTTTCTCGGCGTTCTCGGGCAAAAACCCTCGAACCGCTTACTGGCGTTTTCGCTAGGATTTGCGGCGGGGATCATGTTGCTCATCTCATTAATGGAAATGCTTCCTGCCGCATTAGCCGCCGAAGGAATGTCACCTGTGTTGGGTTATGGAATGTTTATCTTCGGTCTGCTTGGCTATTTTGGTCTGGACCGCATGTTGCCACATGCGCATCCGCAGGATTTAATGCAAAAATCGGTGCAGCCGTTGCCAAAATCGATCAAGCGCACAGCCATTCTGCTCACTCTCGGTATCAGTCTGCATAACTTCCCGGAAGGGATTGCCACCTTTGTCACGGCGAGCAGCAACCTGGAGCTGGGATTTGGTATCGCCCTGGCCGTAGCGTTGCACAATATTCCTGAAGGTCTGGCGGTTGCAGGCCCGGTTTACGCGGCAACGGGGTCAAAACGTACCGCAATTCTGTGGGCGGGGATTTCCGGACTGGCTGAAATTCTTGGTGGTGTTCTGGCATGGTTAATTCTTGGCAGCATGATTTCTCCGGTGGTCATGGCGGCAATCATGGCGGCGGTTGCCGGTATTATGGTGGCGCTCTCTGTTGACGAATTAATGCCGCTCGCCAAAGAGATTGACCCCAATAATAACCCCAGCTATGGCGTACTATGTGGAATGTCAGTGATGGGATTCAGTTTAGTGCTGCTACAAACGGCGGGAATTGGTTAAAGACGATAATGACAGATGTTGCCCATTGCTAAAGGCAACATCTGTATCGTTATTAAAGGTATTATTGATGCTTTTCAAACACTTCTTTATCGGAGCGTTTATCTAATTTACTTCGGGCAGCTAACAGCGCATCTCTGTCATGGCGAAAAGCTTTACAGTAACGTTTAAGATGAAGAAAATAGCCACCAGCTAGTAGAACAATTAATACAATCCAGTACCAGGCAATAAACATCCTTTTCACCTTCAAAATTTAACATTACTAAACATTTAGCGTTAAAATTTCACATATCCAACGTTGAATATATTCATATACTCGCATAGTTGTGGATCATGTATATGATTTCGATCATAGTAAGTGTTGTATTATATCTCATGATTGTTCAAAAAACAATCGATCGATAATATTGATTATGTATCAATTCTCCATAAAACATTACTCAGGATAATAAAATTTAATAAGTATCACTAGATATATATTATATCTTTGAAGTTATTCCCCCCTCCGATTTTTATAAAAAACACTCCCTAATCCACTTCAACACCCGTGTAAATAAATGTAAATAAATGGCTATTTATCAATCAAAATATACACTAAATATATTATAAAAACTTCAAACAGCTAATAACCAGAAAAATATGCTCAAACATATAATTATAAATTATATGTTTGAAATTTACTTAACCAATCTTCAATATAAACATATCTGGCCACCTCTAACTATGGTAATCTCTCTATGCAATTAATATTAAATTAGACCTGTATTAATTGTTCCATTCACAGCCTATCCTAATCTATAAAGGATTATAGTCATGTTAAAAAAAACATTGTTATCTATGTTTGCAACCGCATTGTTATCTGGCGTTGCTTTTAACGCGCTTGCTGATGACCCAAATCAGGGTTCTGGTAAAATAACATTTAAAGGTGAAGTTATCGATGCGCCTTGTTCTATTGCTCCTGGTGATGAAGATCAGACAATAAACCTCGGTGAAGTTGCTGATACTGTATTAAAAAGCGGGCAGAAATCTCTGCCTGTAGATGTCACCATTCACTTGCAGGATTGTATTTTATCTGACGGCACTAACACTGTTGATAAAGTCAAAATCACCTTTAGTTCTGCCAGTGTTGACGCTACCGACTCCAACCTGCTTAAAAACACTCTGGAAGGTAACATCGGCGGCGCAACTGATGTAGGCGTACGTCTGGTGAAATCAGACAACACCAACGTGACTCTTGGCACTCCAATCACTATCAACTTCCCGACGACTAACTCCTACCAGGAGTTGAACTTTAAAGCCCGTATGGAATCTCTGGGACGCACCGCGACCCCGGGTAACGTGCAGGCACAGGCTAATTACGTACTCGACTACAAGTAAGCGGCAATTAATACGCACAACGTCAGACGGTAAAGCCGATGATATGTCATCGGCAACTTTGGGTCTTTTTTGAAATGGATTTTTATGAACAATAAAAACACGTTTACCGGGGATACATTATCCCACGCAATTAAAAATGCCCTGTCTGGCGTAGTGTGTTCGCTACTCTTCGTTTTACCTGCCCATGCAGTGGAATTCAACGTTGATATGATTGATGTTGAAGACCGTGAGAATATCGACATCTCTCGTTTTGAGAAAAAAGGCTATATCCCCCCAGGCAGATACCTCGCTCGTGTGCAAATAAATAAAAATATGTTGCCACAAGCGTTAATACTGGAATGGGTAAAAGCCGATAATGAAAGTGGTTCGTTACTCTGCTTAACCAAAGAAAATTTGACTAATTTCGGTCTTAATACGGAATTTATTGAATCATTGCAAAACATAGCTGGCAGCGAATGTCTCGATTTAAGCCAACGTCAGGAGTTAACGACACGACTTGATAAAGCTACGATGATATTATCACTAAGTGTTCCCCAGGCATGGTTAAAATACCAGGCAACAAACTGGACGCCACCAGAGTTTTGGGATGCCGGTATCGCCGGGTTTATCCTTGATTACAACGTGTACGCCAGCCAGTATGCTCCACATCACGGATACAGCACCCAAAACGTCAGCTCCTATGGTACGTTAGGCTTTAACCTCGGCGCATGGCGCTTACGTAGCGATTACCAATATAATCAGAATTTTACTGATGGACGCTCGGTAAACTACGACAGCGAATTTGCGCGAACTTATCTGTTTCGCCCTATCCCCTCCTGGTCGTCAAAATTCACTATGGGCCAGTACGACCTGAGCTCCAATCTTTACGATACCTTCCACTTTACTGGCGCATCGCTGGAAAGTGATGAAAGCATGCTGCCGCCAGATTTACAGGGTTATGCGCCACAAATTACCGGCATCGCGCAGACCAACGCGAAAGTAACTGTGGCACAAAATGGTCGTGTACTTTATCAAACCACTGTCGCGCCAGGCCCTTTTACTATTTCTGATTTGGGGCAATCGTTTCAGGGGCAGTTGGATGTCACAGTGGAAGAAGAAGATGGCCGCACCAGCACCTTCCAGGTTGGCTCCGCATCCATTCCCTATTTAACCCGTAAAGGGCAAGTGCGCTATAAAACGTCGCTGGGAAAACCGACATCCGTCGGGCATAACGATATCAATAATCCCTTTTTCTGGACGGCGGAAGCCTCCTGGGGCTGGTTGAACAATGTGTCGCTGTATGGTGGCGGCATGTTCACCGCTGATGATTATCAGGCTATCACTACCGGTATTGGCTTTAATCTTAACCAATTCGGTTCGCTTTCTTTTGATGTCACCGGAGCAGACGCGTCTTTGCAGAAACAAAATAGCGACAATCTGCGTGGTTACAGCTATCGCTTCAACTATGCAAAGCATTTCGAATCGACAGGTAGTCAGATTACCTTCGCGGGTTATCGCTTCTCAGATAAAGATTACGTGTCGATGAGTGAGTACCTAAGCTCGCGTAATGGCGATGAGTCAATTGATAATGAAAAAGAGAGTTATGTCATTTCCTTGAACCAGTACTTTGAAACACTGGAATTAAACTCTTATCTCAACGTTACACGCAATACTTATTGGGACAGCGCCAGCAATACCAACTACTCCGTATCTGTAAGCAAAAACTTTGATATTGGCGATTTCAAAGGTATCTCTGCATCGCTGGCAGTAAGTCGAATCCGCTGGGATGACGACGAAGAGAATCAATATTACTTCTCTTTCTCTCTACCTTTACAACAAAACCGTAACATCTCCTACAGTATGCAGCGTACGGGAAGCAGTAATACTTCGCAGATGATTTCCTGGTACGATTCATCAGATCGCAACAATATCTGGAATATTTCAGCGTCGGCAACGGACGACAATATACGTGATGGCGAACCAACACTGCGCGGCAGCTACCAGCACTATTCTCCGTGGGGACGTCTGAACATTAACGGCAGTGTACAGCCGAATCAGTACAATTCTGTTACCGCAGGCTGGTACGGTTCACTTACCGCTACACGTCATGGTGTCGCCCTTCACGATTATAGCTATGCCGATAACGCCCGCATGATGGTCGATACCGACGGCATCTCCGGCGTTGAAATCAACTCTAACCGAACTGTTACCAACGGGCTGGGCATTGCCGTTGTACCTTCGTTATCGAACTACACCACCTCCATGTTGCGGGTGAACAATAACGATCTGCCAGAAGGTGTCGATGTCGAAAACTCGGTTATTCGTACTACGCTCACCCAGGGTGCCATCGGCTACGCAAAACTGAATGCCACCACCGGATACCAAATCGTCGGCGTTATTCGTCAGGAAAATGGCCGCTTCCCTCCACTAGGTGTGAATGTCACGGATAAAGCGACAGGTAAAGATGTGGGCCTGGTCGCGGAAGACGGCTTCGTTTATCTCAGCGGTATTCAGGAAAACAGTATTCTGCATTTAACCTGGGGTGATAATACCTGTGAAGTCACGCCGCCAAACCAAAGTAACATTAGCGAAAGCGCAATAATTTTACCTTGTAAAACAGTCAAATAATTCAGGATGAATATAATGAAATCACCATTAATCACAACAGGAATGATTTGTTTACTGGGGATCTGCAATTTTGCCCAGGCGACTGTCTCCCCCGACAGGACACGTATCATTTTTAATGCTTCGAATAAAAGCGCAACGGTCCGTCTGACTAACCAAAGTAAAATCGATCCCTATCTGGCTCAGTCGTGGATTGAAGATGCCAGCGGTAAAAAAACGCGTGATTACATATCAACACTGCCGCCGATGGAACGTATTGAGCCGGATGAACAGGTACAAATTCGCCTGATGGCGCTGGCCTCATTAAACAACTTACCGCAGGACAGAGAAACGCTGTTCTACTATAACGTGCGGGAAATTCCGCCTCGCACTAAAGAACAGAATGTGATGCAAATCGCCATGCAGAGTCGACTGAAATTATTCTGGCGTCCGAAAGCAATCGAATTAAAAGAAGGGCAGATGGTGCCTTTACAAAAAGTCACAATAACACGGACCGCTGCAGGGCTGACACTCAATAATCCAACGCCTTATCACATCACCGTCGGGTATATCGGTACTAACGGCAAGACACTGATGCCCGGTGCAGACAGCATTATGGTGACTCCGTTTGCTTCTGCAACTCAATACTTGAACAACTTGCCCTCAACTTTCCAGTTAGGCTTTGTTGCTGACTATGGTGGACTGGAGATGTTTAAAGTCGAATGTAATTCCGTCCAATCCCTCTGCCAAAGCTCTCCTGCTAAGAAGGGAAAAATATGATTACGCTTTTCCGTTTACTGGCGATTCTTTGCCTTTTTTATAACGTTTCAGTTTATGCTGTAAATTGCTATCAGGATCAAAGAGGTGGTAATACACAAATACGTGGTACTTTACCTTCCTTCAGAATTCCAGAAAACGCCCAGCCGGGACAAAAAATTTGGGAAAGCGATGACGTTAATGTTACGGTATATTGTGATAACGCGACAGGATGGAGAGCTGATGATCCCGCAGAAAATATTTATGCCTGGATTAAAATGCCGGCTATAAATAGTGCAGACATTTTGAATAACCCATACCTGACATTCGGTGTAACCTATAATGGTGTGGACTATGAAGATAGCGATGTAGGAATTGATACTTTCGCCTGTCTGGATAAGTATGAACAGTATTATGGTGGTATTTATCATGATCCAGTTTGTAATGGCAGCACCCTACAAAAAAATGTCACGTTTAATGCCCGTTTTCGCGCATATGTGAAATTTAAAGCACGTCCAGCAGTGGATCAAACCTGGGATTTTGGCGTGGTAAATGTTCTGCAATTTGATGGTGAAGGTGGTGCTAACTTAGCAGCAGATAATAAAAATCTACGTTATATTATTGATGGATTAAATAATATTTCATTTCTTGATTGTAGTGTCGATGTCCGTATTTTTCCAGAAAGCCAGATCGTTAATTTCGGGCAAATCTCTGCAAACTCTATTGCTACTTATCGACCCAAAGCTGCATTTAGCGTATCTACTATAAAAGATGTTGCTGCCGACTGTACCGAGCAATTTGATGTTGTCACCAGTTTTTATACGACAGATACGTTACATGATGATACGCATCTGGAAATGGGTAATGGTTTGTTAATGCGTATTACTGATCAAAAAACACAAGAAGACATTAAGTTTAATAAGTACAAACGCTTCACCACATATATTCCAGGTCAGACTGGAGCGATGGTTACCCGTGATTACCAGGCTGAACTTTCACAAAAACCGGGGGAGACTCTCGTTTATGGGCCTTTCAAAAAAGATCTCATCGTAAAAATAAACTATAACTGAACAGCAAAATGCCGGGAACACCCCGGCATTTTCATATTTAGTATTTCACGTCATTAGCTGGCTTTACGCTCATGTGCCTGACGGTATGCCACCAGATCTTCAATAGTCACGAGCGCCATATTGTGTTTATTGGCAAACTCAATGCACTCTGGTGCACGCGCCATCGTGCCATCGTCATTAGTCAGCTCACACAGCACACCAGCTGGTTTAAAGCCTGCCAGCGTCATCAGATCGATAGTCGCTTCAGTATGACCGCCACGCGTCAGTACACCACCTGCCTGCGCGCGAAGTGGGAAAACGTGGCCTGGGCGATTCAGATCTGAAGGTTTTGCGCCATCGGCAATCGCTGCGCGAACGGTCGTAATACGATCAGCGGCAGAAACACCGGTAGTCACACCTTCAGCTGCTTCAATGGTCACGGTAAAACCGGTGCCATAGGCGCTGGTGTTATTTTCTACCATCATTGGCAGATCGAGTTGTTTACGGCGATCGTCAGTAATGCACAGGCAAACAATACCACTCCCGTGGCGAATGGTCAGCGCCATCTGCTCAACGGTCATGGTTTCTGCCGGGAAGATCATATCGCCTTCGTTTTCACGGTCTTCATCATCAAGCACCATCACACCGCGTCCTTCACGCAGCGCAGCCAGTGCATTTTCAACACGTTCGAAAGGCGTACCAAAAGAGGAAAGTAGCGTCTGATTCATGGTAAAAAAACCTCACTAAAATTATGGTTACCAGAATCAGGGCAGTCTTAGGAGTGGCGGCATATAGCCAAAATAACGTGAGCGGGTCCATGCCCGACAGAATCGTTACTCTCTCCCATCCGGACTCTAACCGTCGGCCCCGGAATTACACCGGATCTGCTGTCCTTTGAGTTCGCACCCAAAGCGCTCGCGGGCTTTCAACTGAGTTGATTTACCGCCGGTGGGGAATTTCGCCCCGCCCTGAGAATAAGCGGATTCACTATAACGCTAATGATTAGCGCCAGCAACGCATAGCTTCACATAATTCTGGTTTATGACTTACCCTTATCGCACTACAATGGCACTCAACACCTATCAGTACAGGGAAACTACAATGATTGACCCGAAAAAAATTGAGCAAATCGCTCGCCAGGTTCACGAATCAATGCCTAAAGGAATCAGGGAGTTCGGGGAAGATGTGGAGAAAAAAATCCGCCAAACCCTACAAGCGCAGCTGACGCGTCTCGATCTGGTAAGCCGCGAAGAATTCGACGTTCAGACGCAAGTCCTGTTACGGACTCGTGAAAAACTGGCGTTACTGGAGCAGCGCATCAGCGAACTGGAAGCGCGCAATAATCCGGCAGCAGAACTTCAATCTCCTCCGGCTATCCCGCCAGTTGATAAAGCAGAATAAAGCACCACAAAAACGGGCCAGACGGCCCGTAATATCAGTGTTCTAATTCAAGTTCTCTGGTTTGCATCATCTGTTGGCAATACCAGGCATAACGTGCGCAAAACCAGGTTCTATGTTCTTCATCCATGTTACCAGTAACGGCCAGAATATCGACCGGGCGACCTTCTGCGTGCATTCTGGCAAAACTACGCGCGAGAAAATCGAAATTATTTAAAGAATTAAGACTATGATCCATAAGCACATCCTCCGGTTATTGCATACCTTTTAAGGCCATATGCTTTTTCTGATTTCAGTATTCCCCAATTAGTGTAGTGCCTTTAAACATAACGTGCGTAAATATATTGTCCCCGATCACACTTTTTAGTGAAAAATAAAAAAACCATATTAAAAGACTTTCTCTTCCAGAACTTCTCAAACATGTGTTATTATTAACAAAGATAAAAGTAATCAAGGAAACTATTCCAAAGTAAATATTGCGTCACTAAATGGACATTGGAGTGACATATGATTTTATTCGCCGACTATAACACCCCTTATCTTTTCGCTATTTCCTTTGTACTCTTGATCGGCCTTTTAGAAATTTTTGCACTTATCTGCGGTCACATGCTCTCCGGTGCTCTTGATGCACATCTTGACCATTATGATTCCATAACCACAGGTCATATTAGCCAGGCACTTCATTATCTCAATATTGGAAGATTGCCAGCTCTCGTCGTCCTCTGCTTACTCGCTGGTTTTTTTGGTCTTATTGGCATCCTGTTGCAACATGCCTGCGTTACGCTCTGGCAATCACCACTCCCCAACCTGTTCGTGGTTCCTGTCAGTTTACTGTTTACAATTATTGCAGTGCATTATACCGATAAAGTCGTTGCACCCTGGATTCCACGCGACCATAGTTCAGCTATTACAGAAGAAGAATATGTTGGTAGCATGGCATTAATTACCGGCCATCAAGCCACTTCAGGTAACCCCTGCGAAGGAAAACTCACCGATCAATTTGGCCAAATACATTATTTGCTACTGGAGCCTGAAGAAGGAAAAACTTTCACTAAAGGAGACAAAGTGTTAATTATTTGCCGACTTTCTGCAACGCGATATTTGGCGGAAAACAATCCCTGGCCCCAGATATTGTGATTTATTAATCAAAAGGAAATTTAATAATGGATGATATCGTTAATTCTGTGCCCTCCTGGATGTTTACCGCGATTATCGCCGTATGCATTCTGTTTATTATTGGAATTATTTTCGCCAGGCTCTATCGTCGCGCTTCGGCAGAGCAAGCATTTGTTCGTACTGGTTTAAGTGGGCAAAAAGTGGTGATGAGCGGTGGCGCAATCGTGATGCCGATCTTTCATGAAATAATTCCCATCAATATGAATACCCTGAAGCTGGAAGTCAGCCGCTCAACCATTGATAGCCTGATTACGAAAGATCGTATGCGCGTCGATGTCGTGGTTGCTTTCTTTGTGCGGGTAAAACCTTCAGTAGAAGGGATTGCCACCGCCGCCCAGACGCTGGGGCAACGCACCCTGTCGCCTGAAGACTTACGTATGCTGGTGGAAGATAAATTTGTCGATGCCCTCCGTGCAACAGCGGCACAAATGACCATGCATGAGTTACAGGATACCCGCGAGAACTTCGTGCAGGGAGTACAAAATACCGTAGCTGAAGATCTGTCGAAAAATGGCCTGGAACTGGAAAGCGTTTCACTTACCAACTTTAACCAGACCTCGAAAGAACATTTCAATCCGAACAATGCCTTTGACGCCGAAGGTTTAACCAAACTGACTCAGGAGACGGAGCGCCGTCGTCGCGAACGTAACGAAGTTGAACAGGATGTGGAAGTCGCAGTGCGTGAGAAAAACCGTGATGCACTTTCGCGCAAGTTGGAGATTGAACAACAAGAAGCGTTTATGACGCTTGAGCAGGAGCAGCAGGTTAAAACCCGTACCGCTGAGCAGAATGCGAAAATTGCGGCTTTTGAAGCTGAACGTCGTCGTGAAGCAGAGCAGACGCGAATTCTGGCTGAACGACAGATTCAGGAAACGGAAATCGACCGCGAACAGGCCGTCCGCTCAAGAAAGGTTGAGGCCGAACGTGAAGTTCGCATTAAAGAGATCGAACAGCAGCAGGTCACCGAAATCGCTAACCAGACGAAATCGATCGCTATTGCCGCCAAATCGGAACAACAGTCCCAGGCAGAAGCGCGTGCTAACCTTGCACTCGCAGAAGCAGTAAGCGCCCAACAAAACGTAGAAACCACTCGCCAGACTGCCGAAGCCGATCGTGCTAAACAAGTGGCGTTGATCGCCGCAGCGCAGGATGCAGAAACCAAAGCGGTTGAACTGACCGTGCGGGCGAAAGCAGAAAAAGAAGCCGCAGAAATGCAGGCGGCGGCTATCGTTGAGTTAGCCGAAGCTACACGTAAAAAGGGTCTGGCGGAAGCAGAAGCACAACGTGCGCTGAACGATGCTATCAACGTACTTTCTGATGAACAAACCAGCCTTAAATTCAAACTGGCATTATTGCAGGCGCTGCCTGCGGTAATTGAGAAATCCGTTGAGCCTATGAAGTCTATCGACGGCATCAAAATTATTCAGGTCGATGGTCTGAATCGTGGCGGCGCTACGGGTGATGCAAACACGGGTAATGTGGGGGGCGGAAACCTGGCAGAACAAGCGTTATCAGCCGCACTCTCTTACCGCACACAGGCACCGCTGATTGACTCCTTGCTCAATGAAATTGGCGTTTCAGGCGGCTCACTGGCGGCATTGACTTCATCCTTAAGCTCAACAACTCCCGTCGAAGAAAAAGCAGAGTAAACCCTCTTCTATGAATAATCCCTGGCCCAAAAAGCCGGGGATTTTTTATATCTGCGTTCCGCTAAAAGGTGCAAATGATCAGGCTGTTGCAGCATTTTGCGTGACTGCTCGGGGAAGGCAAAACTGCCTCTGGGAAAGCGTTGCGCGGGGTCCGGCGCTCATCAACAATCGGGGAGTCAGCAAGGGGCTGAAACGGGAAAGCCCCTCCCGAGGAAGGGGCCTTATAGAAGGAAAGGGTTATGATGAAGTTCGTCATCATACTGGTTGTGTTGTTACTGTTAAGTTTCCCGACTTACTAACAACTCATCAGAGGGGGGAGAAATCCTCCCTTACCCTTGTTCCTTTACTTTAGGTTGAAAAAACAACAGCGTCAATAGACCTGCCTGCTACGAAGCGAGATCTGTGAACCGCTTTCCAGTTAGCCTTTTTTATCCAGTTGGATCTTCTTGATGATGTTGGTCGTCGAGCAACCGTCTTCAAAGTTGAGCACCAGCACTTCGCCACCGTTGGCCCAGACTTCTTTACTCCCGGCAATCTCTTCTGGTTTATAGTCGCCGCCTTTCACCAGCAGATCTGGCAAGATCCCGGCGATCAAGCGCTGCGGTGTGTCCTCTTCAAACGACACCACCCAGTCGACCGCTTCCAGTGCGCCCAGCACAATCATACGCTGTTCGAGCGGGTTAACGGGGCGGGAATCCCCTTTCAGCCGTTTGGTGGAGGCATCGCTGTTCACAGCGACAATCAAACGGTCACCCAGTTTACGGGCATTTGCCAGATAAGAGACGTGCCCGGCGTGCAGGATGTCAAAGACACCGTTGGTCATCACCACTTTTTCACCGCGTTTACGCGCTGCCGCTACAGCAAGCTTCAGTTCCTCTTCGGTCATCACACCAAAGCCGGTATCTGCACGTCCACGTACTGCGTTTTCCAGCTCGATCGGCGAAACCGTGGATGTCCCCAGTTTGCCGACCACCACACCAGCCGCCGCATTGGCAAAGAAGCAGGCTTCTTCCAGCGAATTACCCGCTGCCAGCGTTGCCGCCAGGACGCCAATCACCGTGTCGCCCGCACCGGTAACGTCATACACTTCCTGCGCCTGGGTTGGCATATGCAGCGGCGCTTTACCCGGTTGCAGCAGCGACATACCCTGTTCGGAACGGGTCACTAACAGAGCCGAGAGTTCGTAATCGGCAATCAGTTTCATGCCGCGCTCAACAATCTCTTCTTCGGTTTTACATTTACCGACAACAGCTTCAAATTCCGAGAGATTCGGCGTTAACAGCGTAGCGCCGCGGTAGCGCTCAAAATCGGTACCTTTTGGATCAATCAGCACCGGAACACCCGCTTTACGCGCCAGTTGGATCATCTGCTGTACGCTTGCCAGCGCACCTTTGGCGTAGTCAGAAAGCACCAGCGCGCCAATCGAACTCAGTGCCTGATTAATCCGCTCGTGCAGCGGCTGCGGATCAACCCCTTCGAAACCTTCTTCGAAATCCAGACGGATCAGCTGTTGGTTGCGGGAAAGTACCCGTAATTTGGTGATAGTCGGATGCGTCGGTACAGAAACAAAGTCGCATTTGACGTTGACGTCGGCCAGAGATTTACTGAGCGCGCGCGCCGCATCGTCAATGCCCGTCAACCCGACCAGGCGTGCATTAGCACCGAGAGAAGCGATATTCATCGCCACGTTAGCCGCGCCGCCCGGACGTTCTTCGATGGTATTCACTTTAACCACGGGCACCGGCGCTTCCGGCGAGATACGGCTGGTGGGACCGTACCAGTAACGATCCAGCATCACATCACCAACCACCATCACTCCTGCACGTTCAAACTCTGGCAGCGTTACTTTCATTCCTGTCTCCTGAGAGATTCAAAATTTGTGCGCGATAATACCATACTTCATTCTTCCACCAGCCACTTCTGCCAGCTTGCCCGCACCAGTTCACGCTCTGCGGTGAAGCAATCCTCCGACACATGGCCCGGCAATTCCTGTAATGCCAGATGATGAAGTTCATCGCGCAGCGTCGTGTAAGCACGGGTCAGCGCCATCGCTTCCTGCTCTTCCATAATGTCGTTTTGCGCCAGTAGTTCCAGAATGCGCACGTTGTCTGACCAGCGCGTTAACTTCGGTTTTTCGTGAGCGTAGCGCAACACCAGATATTGAGTAATAAATTCGATATCGGTAATTCCGCCTTCATCGGCTTTGATATCAAAGCGATCGCGATGTTTATTGCCGAGATGGGCACGCATTTTCTCGCGCATTTCCCGCACTTCTGTTTGCAGGGTTTTGCCTTCGCGCGGCAGCGTCATAATCTCCCGGCGTACTGCGTCAAAGTGCGCGGTGAGCTGCGGATCGCCGTACACTACACGCGCACGCACCAGCGCCTGATGCTCCCACGTCCAGGCCTCGTTTTTCTGATAATCAGCAAATGCTTCTGCGGATGTCACCAGCATTCCCGCCGCCCCGGACGGACGCAGTCGTGCATCCACTTCATACAAAATGCCGGAAGAGGTTCGCGTACTGAACAGATGCATAATGCGTTGCGCCAGACGCAGATAAAACTGTCGCCCGTCGATTTCCCGCTCGCCGTCAGTCATCGCATCCATTGGGCAATCATGGAGGAAGATCAGGTCAAGATCGGAACTGTAGCCTAACTCCCAGCCACCCAGCTTGCCGTAGCCGACCACCGCAAAACCACGCCCTTCGCGTTCGTTCAGGTGATTTGGCTTACCGTAGCGGGCAACCATTTGAACCCACGCCTGCTGAACGACGGCATCAATCATGGCTTCTGCCAGCCAGGTTAAGTGATCGCTCACTTTCATTACCGGTAGCGTACCGGCGATATCCGCTGCCGCAATGCGTAACAGCTGCGCCTGTTTGAACTGACGCAGCGCCTCAAGCTGTTGTTCTTCGTCATCTTCCGGCACGCGCAGCAAATACTGGCGCAGTTCATCACGGTAGGCATCCGTCGCCGTTGGTTGGTAGAGGGTATTTGGATCGAGCAATTCATCCAGCAATAATGGATAACGCGCTAGCTGGCTGGCAATCATCGGCGATGCAGCACACAGAGAAATCAAATGTTTAAGCGCCGCAGGGAATTCACTAAGCAGCTCAAGATAAGTGGTGCGAGTAACAATCCCCACCAGCAAGGCGGTAATGCGCGACAGCGTGACAGCAGCGTCTTCACGCGCACAGACATCACTTAGCAGATGTGGCATCAGATGGTCGAGCACCTGACGTCCTCGCGGCCCGATAGTGCGCTTATCCAGCTCTTTGCGGAAATCAGCAATCAGCATTAGCACCTGTTTGCGATCATCCTCGCTAAGATGCGCCAGCACTGGCGTGGTGTCATCTTCCTGCAACGCATCCTGCCACAGCTCACGCCACTGTTCCGACAGCGACTCTTCCTGAGTTTCACTTTCGTCGTCGCCAATCAATTCATTAAACACCCGGCGCACATTGGCCATATGTGCGGTCAGCACCCCGGTCAATTGCGGCCAGTCAGCAAAGTCCATCGCCCACGCCAGCCGCGCACGGTTAAGCTCATCAGAAGGAAGCGTCTGGGTTTGTTCGTCGTTAATGCTTTGCAGCAGGTTTTCCAGACGCCGCAGGAACAGATACGCCACTCGCAATTGTTCAGCATCGTTTTCAGAAAGCAGATGCAGCGCGGCAATGGCGCTGAGCGTTGGCAGTAAAGAGCGCGATTGCAGCGACGGTTCGCGCCCGCCGCGAATGAGCTGGAACACCTGGACGATAAATTCAATTTCGCGAATGCCGCCTGCGCCAAGTTTGATGTTGTCGGTCAAACCGCGTCGACGCACTTCACGGGCAATCATCCCTTTCATGTTGCGCAGCGACTGAATCACGCTGAAATCGATGTAACGACGGAAAACAAACGGGCGCAGCAACGCACGCAACTCGTTAGCATAGACGCCGTCGCTATCCCCCATAATCCGCGCCTTGACCATCGCGTAACGCTCCCAGTCGCGCCCCTGCTCCTGGTAATAATCTTCCAGCGCCGCAAAGCTCAGCACCAGCGGGCCACTTTCCCCAAACGGACGCAGCCGCATATCCACGCGATAGACGAAGCCATCCTGCGTTGGTTGATCCAGTACTTTAATCAGCCGCTGCCCCATGCGGGTAAAAAACTGCGCGTTATCCAGTTCCCGGCGTCCGCCCTGGGTACAACCATGTTCCGGCCAGGCAAAAATCAGATCGATATCTGAGGAGAAATTCAATTCCCCGCCGCCCAGCTTACCCATGCCTAAAATCAGCAGCGGTTGCGCTTCGCCCTGCGCATTGCACGGCGTTCCCCACTCGCGGCAGCAGGCGTCATACAGCCAGTCACGCGCCGCAACAATCAGCGTCTCCGCCAGATGGCTGAGCTGTTGCAATATGCTCTCTTCAGTAACCAGTGCCAGCGTTTGCGCCCAGGCGATGCGCACCATAATGCGCCGCCGGAATAGCCGCAGCCCGCGCATTAACCCGGCTTCGTCACTCACATTACTGAGCGCCTCCTGCAACCATGCAGCGTAATGCTGCCATTCGTCGGCCTGCGGCGGTTGGCTTTCCAGTTCCGTCAGCCACTCTGGATGCGCAATCACACTGTCCTGCACAAAATCACTGAAAGTAAGTACTGACTTCGCCTGTGCGCTAAGTGATTCCTCGGCTAAAGGCTCTGGCAGCCGCTCAACAACGGTCTGCCAGTACTGCTGTAACGGTGAAGAGAGCGGCTTCATAAGCGATTTTATCCTTGCCTGATTAACGTTTTCCGCTGTGCAACCAGAACGGTTCCTGATTGTTTGCCTCATTACGGAAATGTTCAATTTCAATGCGTTGCCCGGTCGCAATAGCGTGACGCAGCCCCTGCCAGTTCTCCAGCCAGTCTTGCGCGACGACAGGATCGTAGTAACCCGCCAGCAACAGTATTGAGTCAATATCACGCGTCAGGCGTGGCAATTGGTCACGGTAGCGATCGCCTAACGGCTGGCAGAAAACGCTTTTCAGTTCAGCGGCATGGCGGGAAAGATGGATATCGGCAAAGCGTTTGAAGGAATCGCTGATTTTGCTCTGCGCTTTGGCATCTAAAAACGGCTGCCAGGCTTTGCTTACCAGCCATTCGGTCAACGCCAGCTTCGCCATTGCCGTTTCGGTAGAGTAGACCGCCGTTACGGCAGAAACCGCAGAAGCAATGGTCGCCTCGCATTGAGTCAGCAGATCACGTAAGTGAGTGCTCGCTTTACGCGGCACGATACCGCCGAACAGCATCAGTGTATGACGGACCAGGCCAATGGCTGCCAGCACCTGCTCTTTCGCCGCATCGTTGCCGCGTACCCACAGTTCTTCATGATACTGCCATTGCGCTAACGCCAGCTCGAGCGCCGCTTCCAGCCCCTGTTCCACATCAGCTTTTGCCGCAACATGCAAAATGGTGGTCGGTTTGATTTCACGCGCCGGATTGCCCTGCGCCAGATGATAGCCACGCGCTGCTTTGCTCAGGCTGCCCTGGCGTAATCCGGTTTGCGATACCAGTTGGTTCGCCAGTTTCAGCACCGCACGCATGTCGCCGCTAAGCAGTTCCAGTTCCAGCTCACAGATAGGTTCAGCAAATTCACCCGCTTTCACCTCACCCTGATCGAGAGCGATTTCAATTCGGCTGCCATCGACCTCTACTAGCCATTTTTCGCGATAAAAATCGGTGCTAAACAGCGGCTGCACGCGGGAAGCGAGATCGGTAGGCAATTCGCCGTTCGGCCAGACTTCCGTCGGTAACTGCGCCAGGTCGAGCGTCGGTTCGCTCAACGCCACGTTATATTCCGGGCGCTGGTGTAAGCCGCCTGTCACTCTTCCTGCAACTTTCATGGTCATCTCATAGCGACCGTTTTCGCCACGAATACGCAAGCCCATGTCGTGCCCACGCAGCCAATTATCCGGCGTTTCGTAGTAAATATTCAGCAACTGCACGGGGTCATGGTGCTCGCCGCCCAGCGTATTGAGATGGTCACGCAGCGCCGCAACGGCACTGTGATTAACAATAAACTTTAATTCGATTTCCTGAGCCATAGCCTTTACTTATCGGTTATGTCACATAAGTGACGATGAACGGCGAACTTAATGCGATCTTTTTTGTCAGTAGATAGTATTTTGCGCCAAATTGCCATGCAACGGGCAATTTGACGGGCGTAAAAGTTTGAAGCAGTGGCAAGACCTGACACAGAGGATTCCGATTGATGTCGAATGCTTTGCGTAGCGACACTGATGCCACTACTATCGTTCCACTTTCCATGACAATAACGACAGCCTGATGCCAAAATTACGCCTGATCGGATTAACTTTACTCGCACTT